>Ga0207671_10002340_pt1 | contig 20440 bp, 22 predicted proteins | sample KBSC24metaG_FD_184352 | JGI IMG/M metagenome (GOLD analysis project Ga0207671, IMG submission 184352) | Corn rhizosphere microbial communities from Kellogg Biological Station, Michigan, USA - KBS C2-4 metaG (SPAdes) (version 2) | ecosystem: Host-associated > Plants > Roots > Rhizosphere > Soil... | reverse complement strand
CAGGACCTCAAGGCGGGGCGGTTCGACGGTGCGGCCGTGCTCGTCGCAGAGCGCGGCGACGCCTGAGACCGGGGGCCTGGCGACCCCTACGCGGCAGGTCTAAAGGCACTGTCCGCGCAGGCCGCACGCCACGACGCTGGCACCGGCACACCGCCGACCAGCGTTCGAGGAGGAGACCGCCGTGAGTCAGCCCGTCATCGTCGGATACGACGACACCGAGCACAGCACCTACGCCGTGACCTGCGCCATCCGGGAGGCTGTCGCCCGCAGGGCGACGCTGCGCCTGGTGCACGCCTATCAGTGGATCCCGCCGGGGACTTTCGGCCTGCCGCCGGGGATCGCCGCCGAGGCGGCCGTCGCCGCAGCCTCCCAGGCCGTGCTGGACAAGGCCGCCGAGCGACTGCGCGCCGAGAACCCCGGACTGACCGTGGAGGCCGTGTCAGCCGGCGGCGACCCGGCCGGCGCGCTCGCCGATCAGGGGCGCGAGGCCTCGCTCGTGGTCGTCGGCGGGCGCGGCCGCGGCGGGTTCGTCGGCCAGCTGCTGGGTTCGGTGGCGCTGCGCGTGCTGGACCGCGCGACCTGTCCGGTGATGATCGCACGCGGCGCCGAGTCCCCGCCGACGGGCCGGATCATGATCGGCGTCGACGTCGACCGTCCCGGCGGCGACGCCGGGATCCTGGAGTTCGCGTTCACCGAGGCGGCGCTCCGGAACGCCGATGTCTACGCCCTGCATGTCTGGGACGACCCGTCCCCGCTCTACATCGCCGACAGCCGGTTCGGGGACGAGATCACCGAGGCCGTCCGGGCCAACCGCAACAAGCTGCTGGCCGCGGCCCTCGAGCCCTGGGAGGAGAAGTACCCGAACGTCCGCGTCTCGCGCCAAGCCTTCCCCGGCACGCCCAGCCGCATGCTCGTCGACTCCACCCGGCTGGTCGACACGCTCGTCATCGGCGCTCTGGCGCGCACCGGGGGGAACCCGGGCATGCGGGTCGGTGCGCTGGCGCACACCGTGCTGCACTATGCGCACTGCCCGGTGATCATCGTCCCCGAGAGCTGAACCCCGCGAACGGCAAGCGGCCCGAGCGCTTGAACGCTCGGGCCGCCCGCTTCCGCCGTCACTCGGCCGTCACGGCGATCTTCCGGGTCGGAGCCTTCGCCGGCTGCGTGATCGGCACGGTCACCGTCAGGATGCCGTCGTTGTAGGAGGCGTGGACCTTGTCCTCCTTGGCGCCTTGCGGCAGCCGGATCGCCCGGCTGAACGCGCCGTAGCGGAACTCGGTGTGCCGCTTGTCGTGCTTGTCCGCGGAGCGCTCGGCCAGGATGGTCAGCGTGCCGTCGGACACGATGATCTCGACGTCGTGCTGCGGGTCGATGCCCGGCAGCTCGGCGCGCAGCAGGTAGCTGTCGCCTTCGAAGACGTCCTCGATGCGGATCGGGTGGAAGTCGAGCTTGGGGCGCAAGTCCATCAGCCCGAAGGGATCGATCCACTCCCGGAGGTCCGGGAACTGCGGGCCCGGGAGCCTGCGGCTGGTTTCGGTCATGAATGCCCACCTCTCGTAGGAGCTGTTCGGGTCGTGTCGGGACATCTCCCAATCCACTCCTGTCGGGAGCGCGCGGTCAGAGTCGAAGGTCCCGCTCCGCCGCTCCGTTGGACTCTGTCAGGGCCCTGTGGGGCGGACGACGCTGGAAGGGAGGCCTCGAGTGCCGATCGAGCCGTGAGCAGCGAGGAGCTGGGTGATGGACGGATACGTGTACAGATTCGCTGAAGGCGGCCGCGACATGGCCGAGGTGCTCGGCGGCAAGGGTGCCGGGCTGGCCGAGATGACGCGGATGGGGCTGGACGTCCCACCCGGGTTCACCGTCACCACTGAGGCTTGCCGTGTCTTCCTGGAGACCGGGGCCGAACCGGCTGCTCTGCACGACCAGGTGACCCATGCCTGGAATCAGCTCGAGGACGAGGTCCGCGAGCGCTTCAACGCCGACCGCCCGATGCTGGTGGCGGTCCGTTCCGGAGCCAAGCGCTCTATGCCGGGGATGATGGACACCGTCCTGAACGTCGGGCTGAACGACCAGACCGTCGAACACCTCGCCGTCTGGTCCGGCGACGATCACTTCGCGTGGGAGAGCTACGCCCGGTTCGTCCGCTCCTTCGCCGTGACCGTCCTGGGGATGGACGAGGCGCCGTTCGAGGCGGTCTTCGACGAGTACCGCGACACGGCCGAGGACTGGCGCGAGACCTTGACGACCGAGCACCTCCGGTCCCTGAGCCGGGTCTACCGGAACATCGTGGAGGAGGAGACCGGCCATCCGTTCCCGCAGGATCCGCGACAGCAGCTGGACCTCGCGATCCGCGCGGTCTTCGGTTCCTGGCAGGGCGAGCGCGCACGGGTCTACCGCAAGCGCGAGCACATCTCCGAGGACCTCGGCACGGCGGTCAACGTCTGCCTGATGGTCTTCGGCAACCTCGGCCCGGACTCCGGAACCGGCGTGGCGTTCACGCGTGACCCCGCGACCGGCGCGCCGGGGGTGTACGGCGACTACCTCCGGCACGCGGTCGGCGAGGACATCGTGGCCGGCATCCGCAATGCCGTTCCGCTTCAGGAGCTGGAGCGGCTGGACCCCAAGTCCTTCACCGAGCTCTGCGAGAACCTCCGCGGCCTGGAGAACCACTACCGCGACATGTGCGACATCGAGTTCACCGTCGAGCGCGGGAAGCTGTGGATGCTGCAGACCCGCGTGGGCCAGCGCAGCGCCGCGGCGGCGTTCCGGATCGCCGCCGACCTCGTCGACGAAGGGCTCATCACGAGCGACGAGGCGGTGCTGCGGGTCACCGCCGAACGTCTGTCGCAGCTGCTGTTCCCGCGGTTCGACGAAGGCGCCCTGCCGGAACGGCTCGCCACCGGTGTGGCCGCGTCCCCCGGCGCCGCCGTCGGGCGCGTGGTCTTCGACGCCCACGAGGCCGCACGGCGCAACGCCGGCGGCGAGACGGTGATCCTGGTCCGTCCGCAGACGCGGCCCGAGGACCTGCCGGGGATGCTGGCCGCGGCCGGCATCCTGACCAGCCAGGGCGGCAAGACCTCGCACGCGGCCGTGGTCGCGCGCGGCCTGGGCCGTCCGTGCGTGTGCGGCGCCGAGACGCTCACCGTCGACGTCGTCCGCAAGCGGTTCACCACCGCCGAGGGCACGGTGGTCCAGGACGGCGAGTACATCTCGATCGACGGCACGAGCGGGCACGTCTACGCCGGCGAGGTTCCGCTGATCGCCTCGCCGCTGGTCCGGCGCTTTCAGCGCAAGCCGGATGACGATTCCGTCGCCGTGGACGCCTCGGTGGCCGCCGTGGAGCGGATCCTGGGCTGGGCCGACGACTGCCGCCGGCTGGGCGTCCTGGCCAACGCCGACACCGTCGCCGACGCCGAGCAGGCGCGCCGCTTCGGCGCGGCCGGCATCGGCCTGTGCCGCACCGAGCACATGTTCCTCGGGGAACGCCGGCCGCTGGTCGAGGCCCTGATCCTGGCCGACACCCCCGTCAAGCGGCTGGAGGCGCTGGAGGCGCTGCTTCCGCTGCAGCGCGAGGACTTCACCGGGATCCTGCGGGCGATGGACGGCCTGCCGGTGACCGTCCGGCTGATCGACCCGCCGCTGCACGAGTTCCTCCCGGACCTCACCGAGCTGTCGGTGAAGGTCGCGATCGCCGACGGCCGCGACCCGTCCCGGCCGCACGACGCGCACGTGCTCGAGGCGGTCCGCCGGATGCATGAGCAGAACCCGATGCTCGGCCTGCGCGGCGTGCGCCTCGGCCTGACCGTCCCGGGCCTGTTCGCGATGCAGGTGCGGGCGCTGGCGGAGGCGGCGGCGGCACTGCGGGCCGACGGCTTCGACCCGCGGCCGGAGATCATGGTGCCGCTGGTCGGCGATGTCCGCGAGCTGCGCATCGTCCGGCTGGAGGTCGAGCAGGTGCTGGCCGAGGTGGCCGCGACCACCGGGGTCACGGTGCCCTGCCCGATCGGCACGATGATCGAGCTGCCCCGGGCGGCGCTGACCGCCGGCGAGATCGCCGAGGCCGCGGACTTCTTCTCCTTCGGCACCAACGACCTCACCCAGACGACCTGGGGCTTCTCCCGCGACGACGTCGAGGCCTCGTTCTTCCCGGCGTACCTGGACCGCGCGGTCTTCGAGACCTCGCCGTTCCAGACCATCGACCCCGTGGTCGGACAGCTGGTCCGCACGGCGGTCCAGGCGGGACGCGCGGCGAAGCCCGACTTGGGGCTCGGAGTCTGCGGCGAACACGGCGGCGACGCGGAGTCGATCCGGTACTTCGACACGGCAGGGCTGGACTACGTCTCCTGCTCGCCCTACCGGGTCCCGGCCGCCCGGCTGGAGGCCGGGCGCGCGACGCTGCTCGCCAAGACGTCCTGAAGGTCCGGGCGCCCCTGCCCGGCCGCATCCGAAGACCGATCCGTCCGCCTCGACATCCCAGCTGTCGAGGCGGACGGATCTGACGTGTCCGGGCGTTCGCCTGCTCGCGCCGCTCCTACCTGTGGTCTTGCTCGTACCGGTAGTGGTCCCGCCATATGAGCCGGTAGATCGGAACATATCTCGGGATCGACCGGACGCCGGGGATGAACGGAATGAGGATGAACGCCAGGGTGAGCACCGCCATCAGGCCCCAGATGAGGGCGTCGGCGTTGTCGGAGTGGTTGAACGGGCTGATCTGGTACCAGAACGTGTACAGCCACAGCCAGGCCTGCCCGGGGTAGTTCCCGGTCTCGTTCATCATGCCCCACTGGTCGCCGGACAGGTGCTTGGCGTCGGCCAGGCCGGCCAGGTAGGTGCCGTCGCTCAGGAACAGCAGGGGCTTGGTGTAGTTGTTCTGGTAGAAGCCGCCCTGCGCCAGCAGTTGGCCGTCGAGGGAGCCGGCCTCGGCCTGGGTCAGCAGCTGGTTCAGCATGACCTGGACCGGTCCGGCGCTGCCGGCCGGGATCTGGGCCGGGTCGCCCTTGGCGGCGTCCATCGCGTCGGAGAACGTCTTGCGGTAGGCGGCCTGCTGGTCGGGGGTGGCGTTCTTGTACTGCGTCAGTGCGGCCGCCACATCAGGGTTCTGCGGTGCGGTCGCCAGCGGTGTGAGGACGAAGTCGCCGGCCGTGTCGATCCGCTGGTGGACCCCGACGGCCTTGGCCAGGCCGAGCGGGCCGATCTTCTGGCCCTCGGCCGCGGTGTTGTAGGGCGGCCCGTAGCCGGCGGTGGTGCTGCTGCCGTCCAGTTCGGCGAAGGCGGTGGCCAGGAAGTCCGACGGGTCGGCCTTGGCCCAGGACTGCAGGGTCACCGGTTTTTCGTCCGGCGCGCCGAAGACGGCGGCCAGGGCGAAGGTGGCGAGCAGGACCACGACCAGCGCGATGACGAATTCCTTGACGATGTCGTAGTGCCGCGTCCGGGCGGGTTCGGGCTCGGGCTGCGGGATGCGTGCCCACTTGGGGGTCATGACGCTGCCTCCTCCGGTCCCGGCGCGGTTTCGGATTCCGCTTCGGCGTGCGCCAGCGGGATCGGCGGTACGACGCCGCGGCGGCGGACCAGCAGCACGTGCCAGACCACCAGCAGGCCCAGGACGGCCGGCAGCAGCACGATGTGCCACATCAGCATCTGGCCGAAGTCCAGGACGTTGAAGTAGGCGCCGATGCCGACGGAGTTCAGGCCGTCCTTGGCCTGGGTGGCGATCCACTGGGAGTCGAAGTTCTGCTGGACCAGGTAGCCGGTGAAGGCGGTGCCGATGGAGGCGGCGAACGCGATCGCGCCGGTGATCCAGGTCATGGCGCGCCGGCCGCGCCAGGCGGCCATGAAGAACTTGCCCCACAGGTGGATGACCATGAAGGCCATGAACAGCTCCACGCTCCACAGATGCAGGGCGTTGACGTAGCGCCCGATCGACGACAGGTGCCACCAGTCCGGGCCCTTCAGCGCCAGGACGCCGCCGGAGCCGAGGACCACCAGCAGGGCGGTGATGCTCAGTACTCCGAAGACGTAGATCCAGGAGGCGACCCAGGACGGTTGCCGGTCCGGCAGCAGCTTGTCCGGCGGGAAGGCGCGCACGGCGCGGCCGCGCACTGCCCCGGTCCAGCTCGGTTCCGCCGGTTCCGGCGTCGTGCTCGCCTGCCCGCTCATCGCCTGCCCCGTCCCTTGGGGAAGGGCAGCACCACGGCGAGCGCGAAGATCACGATCATGATGCCGATGACCACCAGGTTCGCGACCGAGAGCTGGATGACGCCCCAGTGCAGGTAGTGGCCGGTGTGGTTCAGGTCGACCGCGCTGGTGCGGACGGCCGATGTGTCGTACACGGTCATCTCCGATGTCCTCCGTAGTGCCTCAAGCCCCGTGCGATGACAGGAATCAGTGGCACTGATAGACGATCCGTCCGCGCGGCTCGCGCGAGTAGGGCCGATGGTCCCCATCGTCACGCGCCGGTGGCGTCGAGGGCTTGGCGGAGATGCCCCGTTCGGTGGTGGGTGGGGGAGATGGAGATGGAGCCGTTCAGGTAACCGAGCGTGCCGCCTGGGGTGGTTCTCGGTCGTGGAGGGAGGCGGCCGAGCACCACCGGCCGCCATCGCGTCAGTCTTGACCGGCCCCAGATGCCGGGGTCAGGGCTGCGGCGATCTGCACGGCCCACGCATCGACCTCCGGCCAGTCGCGGAAGTCGCCGTACCGGCCGCCGATCGCCCTGAAGATCAGGCGGCCGGTCCTGGACAGATGACCTGGTGCGATCACGCCGGAGAACAGGTGGTGCGCGACGGGCTTGAGCACTCCGTCGAACTGCGCCAGCAGCTTCGGCTCCTCTGCCATCGCGAACAGGCTCAGCGGCCAGCGCAGCGCGCCCGGCATGCCCACACTGAACAGCCATACCGGTCTGTCTGCCAGTGCCGCCGCGTGACCATGGACGAGGTCGCGTGCCGCGGGAAGCCATTTCTGGTCGTGGACGGCGCTGCCCAGGACGAACGCGTCATACGCGTCGTAGTCCTCGGGGTCGTCCACCGAGCCGATGGATCGGACGTCGGCCTGGAGGCCGTGCTCGGCGAGCACGCTGCCGAGGCGTTCGGCGATCCCCTGTGTCGATCCGTGCTCGCTGGCGTAGCCCACTAGTGTGCGCATCGCTCACCGCCTTCAGGACACTGTGTCGACCAGCGTAGCGGCGCGCAGGCGGGCTCGCATGAGCCGATCTCGGCCGGAATACGGGCCGTTCGGCACTGTCCGCGCCCGGTTCGCCGCGAAAGGCTGTAAGAGCAGTGATCGGAGCTGTCCGCAGCGAGGTGATCAGCCATGAGATTGAACGCCAAGGACTTGTATGCCACCGCCCTGGTAGCCGCGATCATCGCGCTCTACGTCGCGTACCTGCAGGACAGCAGCGGCTGGATCGTCTCCAGCACCCGTGCCACCGCGGCGGTCGTGGCCGTGCTCGGCATCGGGGCCTGCGCTCTGGGCCGGGCGGAGGGCCTGTACAAGCCGGACCGGTCCTTGCCCACGGCGGTGTACGCGACGTGGGCCGCCATGCTCGGTAGCCTCGCCGTCGTCGCGATCGGCGTCGTGCTGGTGAGCGCGGATCCAGCGGCTTTGAGGACGCTGGTCGTCCTCACCGTCGGGCTGTGGGTGACGGCCACGGCGCGCCACCTGCTGACCGCCCCAGCCGCCACGGCGCCCGTTCGGCGCCGACCAGGTTCCCTCGACCAAGCTCCACGGCGCGCGGTGCGGCACTGACAGTGCCGCAGCCCTTGGCCCGGCAAGTCGGGGTCGCGCTGCACGAGGCCGGTCCGCTGGAGGCGCACCTGCACGACGAGCTCGGCCATCATGAATCCCGCGCCGCGCGTCCCGCGCCGCGCGTCCTGATCGGTGGCGCGCCGGCGATGGCGGTCAACGCCGCGGTCGGGCAGATCGCCCACGTCTCCGGGGTCTGAAGCACCGGCCGTGACCGGGCCGAACGCCTCTGCCGGTGGGGGGCGGACCGATCAAGACTCGGCTGGAGAACCTCATCACGGAGGCCCAGGAGGAGCGAGCGATGCCGCAGACCGCGACTGTTCCGGCAGCCGGTGCCGCCGCCGGTGGGCTGAGTGCGCCCGAGGCGGCGGCCCGGCTGGAGCGGAACGGCCCGAACAGCATTCCGCCGCCCCCGCTGCTCCCGCTCTGGCGGCGCCTGGCGCGGCAGCTCGGCGATCCGCTGATCGTGGTGCTGCTCATCGCCGCGGCGCTGACGGTGGCGACCGGCGACTGGGCCGACATGGGCGTGATCCTGCTGGTGATCGTCGTGAACACCGCCGTCGGCGTCAGCCAGGAGATCCGTGCCGACCAGGCGATCGCCGCCCTGTCCGCGCTGGCCGCGCCCGGCGCGCGGGTGATCCGCGACGGCCTCCAGCAGCAGGTCCCGGCCGCCGAGGTCGTGGTCGGCGACACGGTGGTGCTGGCCGAGGGCGACATCGTTCCGGCGGATGCCACGCTGTCGGAGGCCGCCGCGCTGCTGGTCGACGAATCCGCGCTGACCGGGGAGTCCGTGCCCGTGGACAAGACCCCCGCCCACGACGCGGTGCTGTCGGCCGGGACCGTGGTGGTCAAAGGCCGCGGCCGGGCGACGGTGACGGCGACCGGCCCGGCGAGTTCGATCGGCCGGATCGCCGCGATGCTCGGCGGGGTCAGCGCCCTGACGCCGCTTCAGCGCCGGCTCGCCGACGTGGGCAAGCTGCTGGCCGCCGCCACGGTGGCGCTGTGCGCGATCGTCCTGGCGATCGGGCTGGCCCGCGGACAAAGTGCCGAGCTGATGGTGGTCGCCGCGATCAGCCTGGTCGTCGCCGCGGTGCCCGAATCCCTGCCGGCCGTGGTCACCCTGGCCCTGGCCCAAGGCGCGCGCCGGATGGCCGCGCGCAACGCCCTGGTGCGCAGGCTGCCCGCGGTGGAGACGCTCGGCTCGGTGACCGTGCTGGCGACCGACAAGACAGGCACCCTGACCGAGGGCCGCATGGCGGTGCGCCGGCTGTGGACGCCCGCGGTGCGGGCTCGGGTCAGCGGCACCGGATACGGTCCGGCCGGCGAGATCGTCGTCGAGGGAGCCGACACCGCGCTCGCCTCCCGTGCGGAGCTGACCGAACTGGTGACCGCGGCGGTGCTGTGCAATGACGCCCGGCTGATCGCCCCGGACGGGACCGGCACCGATTGGACTGCTCTGGGCGATCCGACGGAAGCGGCTCTGCTGGCTGTCGCCGCCAAGGCGGGACTGGACCGCGAGACCGTGGACAGCGGCTGGCCCCGGGTCGGCGAGCACCCCTTCGACAGCGACCGCAAGCGCATGACGACCATCCACCGCAACGACGAGGGCATCATCCGGGTGGTGTGCAAAGGCGCCCCCGAGACGCTGCTGGCCGGCGGGCTTCTGGACGCGGACGCGGAGCTGTCGGCGCGCGTGGCCCGGATCGCCGAAGACTGGGCCCGCGAGGGACTGCGCGTGCTGGCCGTGGCTCGCGCGGACCGTTCCGATGGATCCCTGCCCGCCGGCTCCGATGCCGCCGAGGTGGAGGACGGTCTGCGGCTGCTCGGCTTGATCGGCATCGCCGACCCGCCTCGGCCGGCGGCGGTGGGAACCATCGCGGCCTGCCGCCGCGCGGGCATCCGGCCCGTGCTGATCACCGGCGACCACCCGGAGACCGCCCGCGCGATCGCCGCCGAGCTGGGCGTCATCACGGCCGGCGACCCGGTCGTGGACTGCCGCTCCGGACTGACCGGCCAGACCGCGCTCACCGCCTCGGTGTTCGCCCGCGCCACCCCCGCCGACAAGCTCGCCATCATCAAGGCCCTGCGCGAGCACGGCGAGACCGTCGCCATGACCGGCGACGGCGTCAATGACGGCCCGGCCCTGCGCGCCGCCGACATCGGCGTGGCGATGGGCGGACGCGGCACCGAGGTCGCCCGCCAGGCCGCCGACCTGGTCCTGGCCGATGACGACCTGGACACCGTGGTCGCCGCCGTCGAGGAGGGGCGCCGGGTCTTCGCCAACATCCGCCGCTTCTTGATCTACGGCCTGTCCGGCGGTGCGGCGGAGATCACCGTGATGCTGCTCGGCCCGGCGTTCGGATTCCCGCTGTTCCTGCTGCCCGCGCAGATCCTGTGGATCAACCTGCTGACCCACGGGCTTCCGGGGGTCGCCCTGGGCGGCGAGCCGTGCGAACCCGGTGTCATGCAGCGCCCGCCGCGTCCGCCGAGCCAAAGCATCCTGGCCGCCGGTCTGTGGCAGCGGGTCGTGCGGATCAGCCTCGTCCTGTCCGCGGTCACCCTCGGGGTCGCCGTCTGGGCGGACCACGCCGGACGGCCCTGGCAGAGCATGGCGTTCTTCGCCCTGGGCGCCGCGCAGCTCGGGGCGGCGATCGGCTCCCGCTCCCGCCCGCGCACCTGGGCGAATCCGCTGCTGCCGATCGCCGTCGCGGCGGCCCTGGCCCTGCAAATGGCGGGACTGTACCTGCCGGCGCTGCAGGACCTGCTCAAGACCGTCCCGCTCAGCGCCGCCGAGCTGCTGATCGTCATGGTCTTGTCCCTCTTGGGCTTCGCCGCGGTGGTCGCCGACCGCCGCCTGCACCCCGACCCGGCAGCGGAGCCGACCGCGCCGGCGGGGCTGCCGCGTTCCGGCGATGCCGAACGCGTCCGGCCATGAACACCCCGACGGCGCACTACGCGATCGCGGTGCTGGTGGTGTTCTTCGTGAACATCCTGCCCGCCTTCGCACCACCCACCTGGGCCGTGCTCGTGCTGGTCAAGCTGAACTGGCACCTGAACCCCGCCGCCCTGGTCGTCCTCGGCGCCCTCGCGGCCGCCGGCGGGCGCTTCTGCCTGGCCTCGGCGACCGGAAGGCTGCGCGGCAGGCTCAGCCCCGAGCGCCGGGAGAGCCTGGAGGCGCTCAAGGACTACCTGACCGGGCACCGCGGACGGTCGGCGCTCGGCCTGGCGCTGTTCACCTTGTCCCCGCTGCCCTCGGCGCAGCTGTTCGAGGCCGCCGGACTCATCGCCGCGCCACTGGTCCCCGTCACAGCCGTGTTCTTCGTGGGACGCCTGGTCAGCTACTCGCTGTACATCGGTGCCGCCACCGTCGCCGAGCGGAGCCTTGGATCCACCCTGGTGTCCACGCTCACCTCACCAGTCGGGATCGCCGTGCAGGTGCTCCTGGTGCTGTCGGTGGTGCTGCTCGCCCGCATCGACTGGGCCAAGATCATCAAGCGTCGCGGAGCGGCTGCGCCGCACAGTCGATAGCTGATGAAAGTGGCTTCCTTGAGCCGTTCTTAGCGACGCCTTAGCATTCGCCTCGGTGTAGTGGCGGCCATGAGTAGTCCTGGCCACCGAGAAACACTACGCGATACGCAGCTCAAGCGGCTATCCACCCTGACCTGGCGTTCCGCGCAGGTCGCGATGGCCGCGACGTTCGTCTTCACGACGGTGATATCGCGGTCCGCACACTCGGACGACACCTCTGCCACCACGACCGGATCATCCGGCACAGCCCAGCAGAACCCGCCGGCCTCGCCCGGCGCACCGGCGCCCTCGAACGGGGCCGCTGCCCCTTCCGGCCCGGCGCCGAGCGCCGCCCTTGTCACGAAGCCCACTACCTCCGGCACCGCAAGCTCTCCCAAGTCCACCTCCGGCAGCACCGCCGCGCCGGCTCCGCATCCCACCAGCAGTGCCGCGCCGGTCGCCGGCACCACGCACGCCCCGCAGCCACAGCCCAGCACGACACCCGCGGTGAAGCCGCCGGTGACCCAGCCCACGACGACCAGCGCGCCCCCGGTTGCCACGACCTCCTCCTCCAAGCACGGATGAGTGCCTCGACCCTGTGGATCGCCGACGACCCGATCGCCAAGGCGGTGTTCCCCGTCTGGGGCGGCACCGCTGAACTTCTGCTCACCGAGCCGAGCGCCATCGAGGAGGCCGAGCGGTCGCTGGCTGCCGACCTCGCGGCGGTCGGAGCGGCGTGCTCACGGTTTCGGTCCGACTCGGAGTTGTCGGCGGTCAACGCCGCCGCCGGGAAGCCGGTCGCGGTGAGTCCGCTGTTCCTGGACTTTCTGACCGTCGCGCTCGGGGCGGCCGCCGCGACGGCCGGCGCGGTCGATCCGACATGCGGGTCGGCGTTGGTGGCCCTCGGTTACGACCGCGACTACGGGCTGCTGCGCGAGCGCGACGCTCGCCGCGACTCGGGTTCCGGTCGCCACCGCGCGCCCGACCCGTCGGCTCCCGCGGCGGTGGTGGGGGCCCTCGCCCCCGATCCGGGCGCCTCCGCTCTCCGCCCGGTCGCGGGCTGGCGCGTCGTCGAAGTCGACGAGGCGCACAGTACGGTCCGCGTCCCGGCCGGGGTCCAGCTCGACTTCGGTGCGACGGCCAAGGCGCGGGCCGCCGACCGGGCCGCACACCGCCTCGCCGCGGAGTTCGGCTGCGGGGTGCTGGTGAACCTGTCCGGTGACATCTCCATCGCCGGGCGCGCGCCGAGCGAGGGCTGGCCGGTGCGCGCGGCCGACGGTGCACTGACGGGGCCGGACGACCCGGGCCAGACCGTGGCCGTGTACGACGGCGGCGTCGCCACCTCCGGGACGACGACTCGGACGTGGCGGCAGGGCGATCGCACGGTGCACCACATCGTCGTTCCCGAGACGGGCGATACGGCGCCGGTGCACTGGCAGACCGCATCGGCCATCGCGGCATCCTGTGTCGATGCCAACACCCTGACGACCGCGGCGATCGTGCGCGGCGCACGGGCCTTGCCGTTCTTGTTCGGGACCGGCTGCCCGATGCGCCTGGTCGGGGCCGATGGCGGCATCACCCTTCTGAGCGGCTGGCCGACGGATGAGGAGACCCTCCGGTGAACCTGTCTTTGAACGGCCCCGGCCTGTGGTACGTCACCCGCGCCACCGGCATCGTCACGCTGCTGATGCTGACCTTCTCGGTCTTCCTCGGCGTGGTCACCCGGTCGCGGCGCTCCACGCGGCGGCTGCCGCGGTTCGTGCTCCTCGGGCTGCACCGCAACGTCTCGCTGATGGTGATGATCTTCCTGACGCTGCACGTGCTCACCACGGTCGTCGACTCCTACACGAACATCTCGCTGCTCGACGCGTTCGTGCCGTTCCTGTCGCAGTACCGGACGGTCTACCTGGGCCTGGGAGCACTCGCCTGCGATGTGCTCATCGCCGTGGTGCTCACCTCGCTTCTGCGCGAGCGGATCGGCTTCCGGACCTGGAAGACGCTGCATCTGCTGTCCTACCTGTGCTGGCCGGTCGCGCTGGTCCACGCCTGGGGCACCGGCACCGATCCGGGGGTGCTGTGGGGACGGTGGATCGGATATGCCTGCGTCGCGTTCATCGCCGGCGTCGTGGCGTGGCGGCTGGTCATCGGCGCCCGGCCGGACCGGGCCGACACCTTGGCGCCGTGAGGAATGGTGATCGGATGACGAGCTTGGAATCTGTACCGAACTTGGAACCTGTTCCGCGCCTGGCCCCCGCGCGCGTCTCCCCGGCCACGCGTATGCCGCGGCTGCTGGACGGCGCGTGGTCCGAATGGTCGGCGCACCTGGACGCCCATCTCGACAGGCACGGGCCGCCGCCTGTGCACGTGCGCCGGGACGCGCTGATCGACACCGTCGAGCGTTCCGGGCTGACAGGCCGGGGCGGTGCGGGATTCCCGACGGCCCGCAAGCTGCGCACCGTCGCAGACTCCGGCCGGGGTGCGACGGTGGTCGTCGCCAACGGTATGGAGGGCGAGCCGGCCAGCAGCAAGGACCGGCTGCTGTTGACCCGCGTCCCGCACCTGGTGCTGGACGGGATCTCTTTGGCCGCCCACGCCGTCGGTGCCGACCGTGCCGTTCTCTGTGTGCACCGCGGCGACCCGGACTTCGCCGACTGGCTCCGGGGATGTGTCGAGGACCGTGCCGCCGCCGGGATCGACCCCGTCCGGATCGAGGTGGCCGAGCTTCCCCGGCGCTACGTCGCCAGCGAGCAGTCCTCCCTCGTGCGCTTCCTGGACGGCGGCCCCGCGGTGCCGACCTTCGGACCGCGGCCCCACGAGCGGGGCGTCGGCGGCCGGCCGACCCTGGTGAACAACGTCGAGACGCTGGCCCACCTGGCGCAGATCGCCCGGCGCGGCGACCACTGGTTCCGCGCGGTCGGCGCCGCGCACGCGCCCGGCAGCATGCTGACGACGATCAGCGGCGCGGTGAACCGGCCCGGCGTCTACGAGGTGCCGATGGGCCTGTCCGTCGGCGAGGCCCTCCTGCTGGCCGGGGGACCGGCCGAACGTCCCAAAGCCGTGCTGTGCGGCGGCTACTTCGGGGCGTGGCTGCCCGCGGAGGTGGCCTGGAACGTGCCGATGACGCACGGGGACATGCGCCGGGCCGGAGCGGCGCTCGGCGCGGGGATCCTGATCGCGCTGCCGGAATCGGCGTGTGTGCTCGGCGAGACCGCGCGCGTGATCCGGTACATGGCGCAGGAGACGGCCGGACAGTGCGGGCCCTGTGTCTTCGGCCTCCCGGCGCTGGCCGAGGCGTTCTCGGAACTGGCGTTCACCGGCGGCCGCGGCCGCGGCATCCAGCAGGTCCGGCGGCAGATCGACCTGGTGGACCGGCGCGGGGCCTGCCGCCATCCCGACGGTGTCGCCGCACTCGCGCGCAGCGCCCTGGACACGTTCGCCGACGACGCGCTGGACCATGACCGCCAGGGGCCTTGCGCGGGCCTGCGCAGGCCGCCGGTGCTGCCGCTGCCGCCCCGATCCGAGCGTGAGGAGGTACGGAAATGAGTCACGTCATCCGCGTCAACCCGATCGACTGCCGTGCCCACGGAATGTGCGCCGAACTGCTGCCCGAGATGATCCAGCTCGATCCCTGGGGCTATCCGATCGTGGCGGAGCACCCGGTTCCGGAGGACATCGTCGGCCACGCCCGCCGGGCGGCCTCGGCCTGCCCGACCCTGGCGCTCCTGGTCGAGGACGGGGATCGGCCGCGGCGCCGATGATGCTCTGACCTGACCTGACCTGACCGGGGCCGGCGCTCGCGGCGCCCGGTCAGTGGCCGATTCAGTGGCCGATTCAGTGGTCGATGGTCGATTCAGTGGTCGATGCGGCCGTCATCGCTTTCGACCAGCGCCGGTATGCCGCCAGGGCAGCCGACGCGGAACTCGACGCGGCTTCCGAACCGGGTGAACACGACCGTCGCCAGGTGAGCCGGACCGCGTTGCGCCACCTCGGCTTGGTAGCCCTGGGCGGGGCTCCAGGTCACCAGGTAGGCCAGGGAGCCCTGGCACTGGGCCACGACCGTGCCCGCGTCGTCGGACAGCCTGCGCTCGACGGGTTGCGGACCGGAGGTGCTGTGGGTGGGCGCGGCGGGTGCGGCCGGCGCCGACGTTTTGGGTTGCGTGGACGTCGGGGGTCCGGACGGTGTCGGCCCGGTCGTGGCGGAGCCGGAGAAGCCGGGGGACACCGGGGGAGTCGAGGAGCCGGCGGTCCCGGTCATCGAGGCCAGCGCCTGCTCCACCTGGTCCTGGCTGAGGGTCGCGCCCTGCGGGCTTTGCGGATCGGGGCTGAGGAACGACACCGCGAACAGGGACAGGCCGGTGGCGCTCGCCGCCCCGACGATCCAGGCGCCCACGCCGGCAGTGACCCGTACTCGCACACTGGGCATTGTCCGGGCGGTTTCCTTAAGGCTGGGCTAACACCGAGGTAAAGGCAGGTCCAGGAATCAAAGATGCGTTCTATGGTCCACCGCTCGCCGGGTTATGGTGTCGCGATGGCCCAGTTACTGCTGGTCGAGGACGACCCCACGATACGCCGCTCGCTCATCCGTGCGCTCAGCGAGCGAGGACACGCCGTGGCCAGCGTCGGCACCGCCGCCGAGGCGCTGCGAGCCATCGTCGCGGACCGTCCTGACCTGGTCATCTTGGACCTGGGCCTGCCGGACATCGACGGCTACGAGGCGCTGCGGATGATCCGGGCGGTGCTCCCGGTGCCGGTCGTCGTGGCCACCGCGCTGGACGACGAGCAGCAGATCATCAAGGTGCTCGACGCAGGCGCCGACGACTACGTGGTCAAACCGTTCAGCCCGGGACACCTGGACGCCAGGATCCGGGCCGTGCTGCGCCGGGCCGCCGCCGAGGCGGTCGCGGGCTCGGCGACGCTGGAGGTCGGCGGGCTGCGGCTGGACCCGCGCGGCCGCCTGGCCTGGCTCGACGGGGCGGCCCTCGATCTGTCCCCGCGCGAGTTCGACCTGCTGCACCATCTGGCCTCGCGCAGCGGCGAAGTGGTGACCAAACGCGATCTGCTCACCCACGTCTGGCGCCAGCCCTACGGCGGGGCGGACAAGACCGTGGACGTGCACCTGTCCTGGCTGCGCCGCAAACTCGGCGAAACCGCGTCCGAGCCCCGCTACCTCTACACCGTCCGCGGGGTCGGCGTGCGCCTGGCACCACCGGCATGAGGAGCCGCCTGCTCCTGCTCGCCCTGGCCACCGGGTCGCTGGTGCTGGTGGCCTTCCTGATCCCGCTCGCGCTGCTGCTGCGCTCGACCGCCGCCGAGCACGCCTCGGACGCCGCGGCCGGCCAGGCACAGACCGTGGCCTCGGTGGTGGCCACGGTCGACCAGCGTCAGCTGCCCCTGGTCGTCGACCAGAGCGGGCGCCGGATGACGGTGTTCCTGCCGGACGGGACCGTCGTCGGCGATCCCGCGCCCCGCGATGCCGCCGTGGCCCTGGCGGCCACCGGCCGTTCGCTGACCGCCCAGGTTCCCGGCGGCCGCGAGGTGCTGGTGGCGGTCTCCGGGCTCCCGAGCGGGACCGCGGTGGTGCGGGCCTTCGTCAGCGACGCCGAACTGCGGCGCGGCGTGACCCGCTCCTGGCTGATCCTCGGCGGCGTCGGTGTCGGCCTGCTCGCGGTCAGCGCCGCCGTGGCCGCTCTGCTCGCCAACTCGATCACGCGTCCGCTGTCGGCCTTGGTCGGTGCCGCCGACGCCATGGCGGGCGGCGACCTGGACGTACGCGCCGCCGCCGAGGGCCCCCGCGAGGTCCGGCACGTGGGGCGCGCGCTGAACCGGCTGGCCTCGCGCGTCACCGAGCTGCTGCACCACGAGCGGGAGACGGTCGCCGACCTGTCCCACCGCCTGCGCACCCCGCTCACCGCGCTGCGCATCGACGCCGAATCCCTGACCGACTCCGAGGACGCGCGCCGGATCGTCGACGGCTTGGACGACCTCGAGCGCGCGGTCACCGAGATCATCCGCACCGCCCGGCGCTCCGATACCGACCCCGCGGCGGCGCATTGCGACGCGGCGGCCGTGGTGGCCGATCGGGCCGCCTTCTGGGCGGCGCTGGCCGAGGACCAGAGCCGGCGGATGTTCGTGGACGTGCCCTCCGCCGCCGTGCTGGTCGGCGCGACCGCGGACGACGTCGCGGTTTGTGTGGACACGCTGCTGGACAACGTGTTCACCCACACCCCGGAAGGCACGCCGATGGGCGTGCAGCTCACCGGCACGGCATCCGGTGGCGCCCGCCTGACCGTCGCCGACTCCGGACCGGGCTTCCCCGACGCCGCCGCGGCGGCCGAACGCGGCGTCGGCACCCGTCCGCACTCCACGGGGCTCGGCCTGGACATCGCTCGCCGCGTGGCGACCAAATCCGGCGGCACTCTCGTCCTGGGCACATCGTCGTCCGGAGGCGCGGCCGTGATCGTCGAATTCGGGGCGGCCCGTGATGACGCCGCCCCTGTCCGGCGCCAGGGCCGTCGCGCACGGCGGCGTTCCCGGTGGACGTGACCCGGAACCGCAAACGGCTCTGCGAAGTTGCAGGCGGCCGGGCGTGATGTTTGCGTGAGATCACGAGCGCTCCCCGGTCGCGGGAGCCCCGTCCGCCGGGAGGATCGCCGTGAAATTCGTGCAGATCATCGACTTCGAGACCGAGCGCATGGACGAGATGCGTGAGCTCATGCGGCAGTACGAACAGCGGGCCGGATCCGAGGACCGGGATGTGAAACCCACGCATCGCATGGTGCTGCAGGACAGGGATCGCCCGAATCACTACCTCGTCGTGGTCGAGTTCGACTCCTACGAGGAAGCGATGAAGAACAGCGAGCGGGAAGACACCACCGCGTTGTCCGAGGCGCTGGGGGAGATGACCAGCGCGCGCGGCTTCACCAACTGCGACGTTCTCGACGCGAAGGACATTTGAGACCGTCGGCTCCGTTGCCGGCGGGCGTTGGCGCCGTTGAAGATCAGAAACTTGCTGCTCAGCCCTGCTTGGCGAGCGGAGCCAGCGCACTGGTCAGCTCGGCAGCGGCCTCGGTGACATAGGCCGGGAACTCGGCCCCGTCCGGCTCCTCGGTCCAGCGTGCGAACGCCGTGCGGAACACCGCGATGCCTACGTCGGCGAGCAGGCCCGCGGCGGTGTCCGTCGCGCCGCGTTCCCGCAGCGCCTCGGCCAGCAAGGTGGCGACGTCGGCGAACTTGGTGCGCTCGCGTTCCTGCAGTTCGGCGCTGGCCGCGACGATCCGGCGGCGGTCGGGGGAGCGGGGCACGTTCTTGGCCAGGAGGGTGCCGGTCGCCCCGAGGCCCGCGATGAGCGCTTCGGCCGGACCGAGCTGCGGCTCGGCGTTGCGGACCGCCGTGGCCACGACCACCGGCAGCCGCTCGGAGCCGGCGAACAGGACGTCGCGCTTGTCGGCGAAGTAGCGCGAGAACGTGCGGCGGGTCAGGCCCGCGTGGTCGGTGATGTCGCTGACCGTGACGTTCTCATAGCCCCGCTGCTGGAACAGCGCGAGGGCGGATTCGCGCAGGCGGTCCTCGGCACTCGGCTCCCAGCGCGGCATGGCCTCAGTCTAGCAGTGATGACACAGTGAGACATCAGGCGCTATGGTGATGTCCCAGTGAGACATCACTCGCCGACCGCGCTGGCCGCAGGTCAGGCGTCGGCTACACCAAGGGAGGACAGATCATGACACTGACCGGACAGAAGGTCGTCGTCATCGGCGGCAGTTCGGGCATGGGCCTGGCGACGGCGCGCGCCGCCGCGCAGGCCGGTGCGAGCGTGACGATCGCATCGAGCAACAAGGAGCGCTTGGAGGCGGCGCTGGCCGGACTGCCCGAGGGTAGCGACGGCGTGGTCGTCGACACCCGAAGCGAGGACGACATCGCCGCGCTGTTCGAGCACGTGGGCCGTCTGGATCATCTCGTGTACACGGCCGGGGACGCGGTGGCGCCGCACCCGATCGCGCAGGTGGCGATGGAGGAGGCGCGTCAGCGTCTGGACGTGCGTTTCTGGGGCACTGTCGCGGCGGTGAAGCATGCTGTTCCGCGCATGAGCCCCGGCGGCTCGATCTCGGTGACGTCCGGCACGGTCGGCGTCCGGCCGGTCCCCGGTTTCGCTCTCGGTGCGGCCGGTGTCGGCGCGATCGAGGGCCTTGCGCGCGGCTTGGCGGTGGAGCTGGCGCCGATCCGCGTGAATGTGGTGCGTGCCGGCGCGGTGCGTACGCCGATGTGGGAGGGGATCCCGGCCGGGCAGCGCGAGGGGATGTTCGTCGCCATGGCGAAGCGGACGTTGGTGGGGGCGATCGGGGAGGCGGAGCAGATCGCTGCGACGCACGTGTACCTGATGGAGAACGGGTTTGTGACGGGGACGGTGATCACGGTCGACGGAGGGGCTTTGCTGGCTGCGGCGTAGTCGGTATAGGCGGCGTAGTCGGTGTAATCGGCGTAGTCGGCCTAGTCCCTGAGGGCGAGTTCCTCTTCGCTCGCGGCGGCGATGTGGGGAGCGAAGCCGGCGCAGTTCACTGAGGCGGTTCCTGTGGAAGGGAGACCTCTCGGTGAAGCCGAATCATCGGCGGGCGGCTGCGGCGATCGGAGCCGCGGTGGCCTCGGCCATCCTGTTCTACCTGGGTACGGGGCTACGGCCGTGGCCTTTTCTGACCTGGGTCGCGCCGTTGCCGGTGCTGCTGGTGGCACCGCGCGTCACCAAGCGGTCGGCTTTCGGGCTCGCCGCGGGTGCGTGGCTTGGTGGGGAGTCTGCGTGGTGGGGCTACTTCATCGGCACAGTGCAGATACCGGTCCCGACGGCGGTTCTGATGATTGTCGGGTCGGCGCTGCTGTTCGGCCTCGTGGTGCTTCTCGCAAGGACCCTGATATCGCAGCGGCGGCCGCTTCTGGCGGCTGTCGTGTTCCCTGCGGCGTGGGTCGGTGTGGAGCTGGCGATGGCGAACGCGGCGCCGTTCGGCGCGTGGTGGAGCCTGGCCTATACGCAGGCGAATGTCCTGCCGGTGCTGCAGATCGTGTCGGTCACCGGGATCTGGGGTGTCACCTTCGTCATTCTCCTGATCCCGGCGTCCGCCGCGGCGGTGATCGAGTCGCGGAGGCGAGGCTGGCGGCGTTGGCAGCCGGCGATCGTCGCAGCCACGGCGCTGGCCCTCGTCCTGGGCTA
>Ga0207671_10002336_pt1 | contig 20461 bp, 16 predicted proteins | sample KBSC24metaG_FD_184352 | JGI IMG/M metagenome (GOLD analysis project Ga0207671, IMG submission 184352) | Corn rhizosphere microbial communities from Kellogg Biological Station, Michigan, USA - KBS C2-4 metaG (SPAdes) (version 2) | ecosystem: Host-associated > Plants > Roots > Rhizosphere > Soil... | reverse complement strand
CGCCGCGGCCGCGGCGGCGGTGTTGATCGCCCAGAACCAGGCCGGCCGGGTCTACGAACTTGCCGGCGACACGGCCTACACGTTGAGCGAATTCGCCGCGGAGATCGCGCGCCAGGCCGGCAAGCCGGTGGTCTACAAGAACTTGCCGGAGTCGGACTACAAGTCGGCGCTGACCGGTTTCGGCCTGCCCGAACCTGTCGCCAACCTGCTGGCCGACTCGGACACCGGGGCATCGAAAGGCGCACTCTTCGATGAAGGGCGACAGCTGAGCTCGCTGATTCGCCGCCCGACCACGGCAATGAGCCGGAGCGTCGCCGCGGCGATCACGGGCTGACGCGGAGTCTGGCTCGACCCGTCACCCACGGCGTGCGCCTGTCGATGCTCGTGCTGCGACCCCGCTGCGAATGGACCGGGCCACCCGTGGAGCCTCGAGGGCGATCTCGCGCAGCGCGCCGGTCGGCGGATTCCTGAAGCCGACGAAGTACAGCCCGGCGATGCCGGTCTCCTCGCCGAACCGGTGTGGCCGGCCGCGTGCATCGGCGATCGTCTCGAAGCCTTCGATGAGCTGGCCCAGGCCCGGCACGTAGCCGGTCGCGAAGATGATGGCTTCGAAAGGATGCACCGCACCGCCCGCGAAGCACAGCCTGTCGGGAAGGATTTCCTGCAGCGCCGGCAGCACGCGGATCTTCCCCTGCTTGACCATCGCGATGGTGCCCAGGTCCAGTATCGGAATGCGCCCGGACTCTTCGATCATGCGGTTGGGCCCCACCGCCGGCCGCACGATGCCCCAGCGCGACAAGTCCCCCACCACCAGCCCGACGGTGGCCATGGCAATCGCATCGCGCAGCCCCAGCGGCAGGTGCGAGAGAAGGATGTTGGTGTGCTGCGTGGGGCGGCCGAACATGTCGCGCGGGACCACGTGCACCGGGCCACGCACCACCATGGCCACATCCACTCCTTGCTCGGCCAGATCGAGCGCGATCTCTGCGCCTGAATTGCCGCAACCCACCACCAGCGTGCGCTTGCCCCGGTAGGGCGCGGCGTTCTTGTAAACACCGGCATGAATGGCCGTGCCACGGAAGCTGGCCAGCCCGGGAACGGAAGGCAGCTTCGGCAAGCCGTTGTAGCCCGTGGCGATGACGACGATGCGCGGTGTCATCACACCGGTGCTGGTATCCACCGTGAAGCGGTCCCCTCTGCGTTTCAGCGCGTGCACGGCAACGCCCAGGCGCGGGGCAATGCGGTGCTCTGCCGCGTACGCCTGCAGGTACTGCACCACCTGCTCGCGTGACGGGTAGCGCGGCGTGGCCTCGGGCCACGGCGTCATCGGCAGGCCGGAGTAGTTCTTGGTAGTGTGCAGATGGAGCCGGTCGTAATGCCGATGCCAGGCCGAGCCGACGGTCTCCTCGCGCTCCAGCACCACATGCTCCAGCCCCTCGTGGCGCAGACAGGCCGAGGTGGCCAAACCCGCAGGGCCGGCGCCAATCACGAGAATGTCCTCAGACTGCATCGGCGCTGCTTGATTCCGGCATGAGTGCGAGCATGCCGGGCCTCGGGCAGGCCCAATATCAGCAAAAACCGCAGGTGGAGCCCAAGGGGGTCGGCAACGATCACTCGCGGCCGCCGTACGCCGGCCGCCGCGTGCGCCGCCGGTGCAGGGACAGCGCGATCAAGCCCTGTCGTACCAAACTTGGTCCGCACGTGGTCGAGCACCCAGGTGAGCAGCGGATCCGACAGTGCGGACGGATGGTAGGCAGCGACCACCTGGAAGCCTGGCGGATACTTCTCGGGTGGTACCTCGAACAGCCCTTCGCAGGGCAGCAGGCGCGACGGCATGAAGGCCACCATGTCGGACTGCCTCAGGTGCTCGAGCGCCAAGAAGAATGAGGGCACGGACGCCCACGCTCTGCTCGACCTCGGGATCTTTCAATGCCGGCGCCGGCGGCGCTTCGGCGGTGGGGGTAACCGACTCAAGCCTGAACACTCTCGGCCCACGCGTCTGGGGTTCGTCGCGCGATTCCGACTCGCTCGGCGTTTCAAGGGGCATCTCGGTATTGCCCGCCTCCGGCTGCCTGCGCCGCACGACAACCGATGTTTCAGTCTCTTCAGAATGGGCCGTGGGCGGCACCGAAAAAAGGCTTCGGCGGCCAGTCGCGCCGCGCTGGGCGGACACGGTGCCTCCAAACCCCCTCGCCTTCTCAAAAGCTCATCAAACATCATCGGCTGATTTTCTCCAAGAGTTGTAAATTCAGCTGGCATGGCGCACTGAGCGAGCGCCGCTGCTGTAGCGTCGTGGCCGCCTGGACGAGGCCGACCCCTTGCCGCTCGAAGCCCGGGTCGTCAATGCCCTCGTCGTGATTGATCGGCGGGGCGTCCCATGCACGCTTTCAACCCTTGGCGTCGCTCTTCTCGCCATTCATCTGCCGTACGGCGCTAATTGCAATCTAGTTTCAGCGATTGGATCTCCCCGCCGATGCCAAGCTTGGTGAGCAACCCGCCCTCACGGCTATTGGGCCCGAAGCCCATGGATCTATCCTGGAACATCGCGTGTTCGTACACCGTGAGCGTAGCCTTCGGTCCGGTCACGAGGCTATCAATCTGGCGCTTCAATTGCTTGCCTGTGAACTTGTCAGCGCTGTCCAATTGAACAGGTCCCGCCAGGGTGGCCATGTCTCCCTTGAAATTCCGTTCTGTATAGAGCTGCACCCAGCAGCCAGCGTCCACAGCAGGGTCGGCGATCTGGACAGGCACCATCACTGGAGCCGGGCGAGTATCTCCAGTCGCAGTCTGAAGATTGCCCGTGTTCGTGCTGCACGCGGCCATCAGGGCAGTCAGACAAGTCGCGGCGAGGATAGGATGCAATTTCATTGGAGTTCCAATGGGTGAAAAAAGGGTGAGAGATGCTATCCAAACGCTCAATTGTCGCTGGACAGAAGAGTGCCAATCCCGATATTCATGCCGTGCTTTTGAGCGGCCTGACGAGTAGCTGCGCGCCTTAAGAACATCCCCTCGTTCAGATCGATGCGCGTGCAGTGATGCCGGCCTGATTTGGTTCTGTTGTCTGCCATTGGTCTCTTCTGTCAGTGTCGTGCCGCCAACCGGCTGGCATCATGTGGAGATGGTTCGTCCGATAGGCAGTCCTGGCAGCCAGCGCCTGGCGCCTTTTGTTGAAGGCAGATGCTGACACGGCATTGGCCACGGCGTAGCATCGCTGACCACCCGCGGTTCGCTTCTGCCATGCAATCCGAACCCGAAATGCAGTCGTCAACCGACATCGACGCCAGGACGGCTATTGGCCCCCGACCACCGCGGCATTGTAATGGTGGGCACCCGCAGCTGGCTGGGCCTTCGCTGGTCAGGGCGAAAACCTCCTATCCGAAGGGCTGCAGCACCGGCGAGACGCGCTTGCGCTACCACGCCTCGCAGTTCCCGATCGTCGAGGTCGACAGCAGCGTTGACGCGATGCCGACGCCGGGCAATGCCGCGCTGTGGGTCGAGCGCACGCCGGCGGCCTTCATCTTCAACAACAACGCGTTTCACTTCTCTACCGGCCACCAGACGCCGCCGAAAGACTTCCCGCCCCGACATCCAGGCCCCCGCTCGAGGCGCATCGGGACGACAGCTCGACAAGGCGCTGCGCCGGCTGATCAGCAGAGTAGCGCGGTTCCACGTTGTCTACGACGCCGGCCCGTGCGGGTTCGTGATCTGACGGCACTTGAGTGCGATCGGCATCGCGCGCGAGGTGGGGTGGCGCCGTTGTCGATGCCGACGACGCCCTGAGACCGGATCAAGACCGACCGGCGCGACGCGATGCTGCTGGCGCGCCTGCCCCGCTTGGGCGACCTCAAGGCCGTGCGCGTGCCCAGTGCCGACGACGAAGCGGTGCGCGACCTGGTGCGCGCGCGAGAAGCGCTGTGCGCGAGCAACGCAATGCTCGCCACCGGCTGCTGCGCAACGACATCCCGTGCACCGGCAAGGGCGCCTGGACCGGAGCCCAGACGCGCTGGCTGGCGACCGTCAAGCTGGAGCACCGACGCAGCAGATCGGCTTCCAGGAATACCCGCTGGCGATCACGCGGAGCAGGCCCTGCGAGATTCGATGCCTGATCGCGGCGATCACGCTGGTGGCGAGTTGGATGACGGACGTGCAATCGCGCTCCTCGGCTGATAGTCCCGCGCAGCGCCCTTGTTGCTGTGCCTTACCCCTTCTTGCCACCGAATACGAGCAGGAGCCCGCCAACCACGATGGCGCCGGTTGCAGATTCGTGAAAGAGTTCGGCCAGATCTTGGCACAACTCCTACGCTTCGACAGGCCTTCGCGACACACCTGCCGCAGCGGTGACGAGCGTGAGACGCACGAGGCGCACAGAAGGCGACGCGGTTGCGACGGCGCGTCACGGCCAAGCCGCTCGAATCATCGCGGCCTGCTCGGTGACGCTGGCTGGCAAGAACTCCGCCAACGGCATCGGCGGGTCAACTGGACTCGCCGAGGCGACTTGCTTGCCACCATCGAAGCCAGGGGCTTTGGGTCGCCGGGGCGGATGCCGCTCCGTCTATGCTGCGCACCCTCCCAACTCGAAAAGAGAGCAACTACCCATGGCAACAACCGGTGACAAGAAGACCACTGCGTTCATGAAGGAATTGACGCCCAGCCCCGCGCTGGCCGCCGTCGTCGGCGCCGCGCCCTTGCCGCGGACCGAAGTCACCAAACGGATGTGGGATTACATCAAGGCCCACAACCTGCAGAACCCCGCCAACAAGCGCAACATCCTCTGCGACAGCAAACTGAAGGCTGTGATGGACAAGGATGAAGTCACGATGTTCGAGATGACGGGGCTCGTCGGCAAACACCTGACGCCGGCTTGAGGCTCCCTCGAAGAACAGCCCGCGGCGGCAAATCCAAACGGTGCGTTCAAGGTGCCGAGCGTCCTCGGCGAGCCCGCTTCCGCAGCTGGCTGGATCCCTTTGGGATCGCCTGGAGCACCGCTCGAAGAGCGGCGGCCGTCATAGCCGCCGAAAAGGGAACAATGTCGGAACCCTTTCGACCCAGTGTGCGCGCTCGGAGTCTGCATGTGACAGCGAGCACCAGGCTGATCTGCCGCTGCTGAGGTTGCCGCTTTCACGATCGACGTGGACGCGTAAATTCGCTATTGAGAATTGCGTAATCCATGACAACCGATAGCGTCGCGGTGCGTCGCCCGATCAGGTTCGCGATTGGAGAATCGATAGATGGCAAAGATGGGCGAAGCGACGCGCAAGCGCATGCGTGCGGGACGCTTGGTGCTGGCAGGCAAGACGCCCGCCGAGGCTGCGAAGTTGGTGGGTGTGGCGAGGCAGACGGCATGCACGTGGAAAGCGCGACTCGATGAAGGCGGAACCGAAGCGCTCCGCGCCACGGTCACTGGCCGGCCAGCGCGACTGGAGGGCAAGCAGCTCGCCGCACTGCGCGATGCGCTGCTCCAGGGCGCCGCAGCACACGACTTCACCGAGCTGTGGACTCTCAAACGAGTACGTTTTGTGCCGGCGCGCGTCGAAGTGCGCCTGTCAACGTCCACCGCGGGCAACGTGCAGCGCAGCGACGCCCTCGGCCGGCAGGGTCAGCGTGAAACTGGCGTCGCGACCTGTCGTGAAGCCCAGGGTTTGCTCACGCACCAGGCTAGCGTCGTGCAGCGCATGCAGTTGCTGCCGAGTCGGGTACTCGGGCGAGCCCAGCTCGCGCCACATGCGGTACGGGTTCGCGTGGTCCTCATCGATCAGCTGGGCCTGGATCCGCGCGCCCGGCCCCACGCCGCTCAGCGTGACCGTCAGAGTCACGGGTTGGGCGGGCGGCTGATTCGCGCCTGCAAGGACGTGGTTGTACAGCAGTATGTCAAGCGTCCCGGCACGGTCGGTGACCGCGATGGCGCCGACCGTGGCGGGAGCTCCGACCAGGGTGAGCGGGACGCCCCGGTCCCCCACCCCATGAAGGATCTGCAGCAATCGGTACAAGGGCTTCTTGATGCCATGGATCGTCATCAGCCCGAAGCCGCCGTAAAACGGGTTGTCCGCCTGGGTCAGCTCCTCGTAGATGTCGCTGAAGGCCCAGACGGCCAGGGCGTCGACGACGCCAACGGTCTCGATGATCGTACGCAGGAAGCTTGCAGCGGCATCGGACTTGTCGAGCTTCGGGCTGTTCGTGGACGAGACGTTGACTTCGCTGATGTACAAGGGCCGCCCCGCAGGCGTGTCGGCGCGGTTCTGCTTGAAGAAGCTCGCCGTCCCCTCCGGGCCTATATGGCTGTCGGTCTCGTAGCCGTGCGCCGTGCCGAAGTCGACCGGCACGTTGTTGACGGCCGCCCACTGCATGAACTCGCGGTAGTACTGTGTGCCGAGCGCGCGAGGCGGTCCGAAGGAGAACTGACCGGCGGACGTGGCGGGCCCCCCCACCTTCAGTGAAGCATCGACGCTTTTGATCGCCTCGGCAGCGTAGCGGTAGAGGTTGAAGTAGGACTGCTGGTCGCCGTCATAGAAGGTGAAAAGGTTCGGCTCGTTCCAGACCTCGAACGGCCACTTGCGCACCTCGTCGATGCCGTAGCGGTCGACCATGTGCTTGGCGAAGGCGCCGACCAGTTGTCCCCAGGCCGAGAAGTCCTGTGGCGACATCTGATTGAAGTCGTACAGGAGTCCTCTGAACGGCGGGGCGCTCGCCTGGAGCGACTCGGGCATGCTGCTCAGCTCGACGAACGGATGCATTCCGCGATCCACTAGGGCGTCGTAGATCTGCGTGATGTTGAACCAGGAATAGCTGTCCTGCGTGTATCCCGAGGGGCGGGCACGGCCGCCGTTGTAGGTGGAGTCGGCCGTGCTCATCGAGCTGTTGAAGATGCCGTGGAAGCGCAGCGACTGGATGCCGAGCTCGCGCTGACAGGTGAACAACTGGTCCTGATAGTCCCGGCGCAACGCCTGCTTGGCCCAGTCGCCGGCAATGACGCGCTCCCACACGTGGGGAAAGGCAAATGATCTCGATGAGTTGAGGTCGACGTGGACCTGCGGGCCGGTGACCTGCGCCGCCCAGGCCGAGTCTGCGCCCAGGATCCCGGAGGTCAGTGCAACGCCGGCCGCTGCGCCACCGCCTAGCAGCATTTGCCGTCGGGTCAACGTGGTGATGGGTTGTGGCGTCCGCTCGTGCTCGTTCATGCATGCTCCTTGTGTGAGTCCCCCCGGGGACATGGTCGTGATAACAGGGCGCCGGGTTCAACCGGCGAGATTGCGATCCCGTAGCACTCGGGAATTTCAGGGCCCTGCCCTACCTGGCCGATGAGCTGTTCGAACTTCTGGCTGGTCGTCATGGCCGAGATCAGGAACTGCGCACGCTGTTCGCGCGTGATCTCCTTGCTCATCCAGGGATGGGCCATTGCCTTGGCGCGATCCAGGACGGTTTCGTCATCCGACCTGCCGCAGGCCGCCAAGACCATGAGCATGCTGACGGCGAGCATGACTGCGGATCGCTTGGCGGCGAGGGAGTCGCGCGCTTTGAATGTCTGGTTCATTCCCGAGTCCTATTGGTGTGCCGATCGGATGAAGTGGCTCATGCTCGTTGCCGATGCCACGAATGCGGTGTCGGCGCGCCGCACGTTGGTATCGTTAACAGAGGGCACAGTGTTAACGTTACCTTGCGCGGCGTCAATGACCTGCGACCTCGGACAATCCCCTACCTGGGATTCAGACTCTGGGGCGCTCGATGATCGTGAAGCCGATGTCGCTGACGCGCTCGGGCATGGCTCTGCCTTCGGCCCGGTCGACGATGCAGCGCCGGCGCACCCGCGTCCGTGCGCGTCGGGGCACCGAGGTAACCTTCGATACCGAGCAAGGTGAAGGGCGCAATCGTCCGGTCCATGGTTCGCGGCGAGCCTCAGAGGGCGCCCACCGGGTTCGGTCGCATCTCGAGTCGCTCGTCCATCGTGCCGCCCCAGAAAGCGCCATCACGCGCAACCTTGCCATCTGTCCGCCTGCCCGGCTCGAGGTGCACCCGGCAGTTCGAGCGTCCCCGGTCGCCGGTTCGAAACAAATTGAACCCGGTGCGCAACGCCGGCGCCAGCCCCGGTGGGCTTCGTGCAGGTCGAGGCCGCCCACTGCCGCGGGCACCGGCCAGGCCTGTTGCTGCCACGGATGCACCGAGGGCCCCTCAACGCCGCATAGCAAAGGGACTTCAGGAGTGCCGGCATGACGATGGCGCCGACTCCGGCACCGACGCAGCCCGTGCCTTGGATACAAAGATCAGAAGCGATGCAAGATACCGAGCTGAATCCCGTTGATCGTTCGCCCGTTGACGTCATTGGCAGCAGTGAACGTGGTCTTCAAGCCTGCCGAACCGGCAGGCCGCCAGCCGCCGTTGGTGTCGTTCCTCAGCGTATCGATCAGCCCGTAGAACATCGTGCGCTTCGACAGGTCGTAGAAGCCTCCGAACGAGCCGCCCGAAGCGCCCCGGTCTCGGCCGGACGTGTCCTTGATCTTGCCCCACAGCGCGCCAATCCGGAATTGGGCGCTGGCCTGGTAGTCCGCCGAGATCTGCCAGATGTTGTAGAAGTTGTTCAGGTCCGGATTGGTGCCGGGGTTGTAGCTGCCTGCGCCGCCGCTCGTGCCGCCGACATTGCTGACCAGCGTGCCACCGTTATTGATCAGGGTAGCGCCCGTGCCCGACGAGGTGTTGTTGTTGCTGCGTACATAGGCGATGTAGATGTTCCCTTTGCCGTAATTGAAATCGATGTACGGATTGTCATAGACGACGTCCTTGTCGATCGCCGCATTGCTGGGGGGGCGCGCGCGCAGTCCCATGTAGCCGATGTGCGAGTTGTTCCAGGTGTAGTCGACGAACGCCTGGTAGATCAGAGGATGATTTCCGACGGGGCTCTCGGGCAGCGCGACATGCGCTTCGAACGCGAAGCCGGCCCAACGCGGCGACAGATACGAGATATCGTTGTCATAACGCGAGGGCACGCCGAAGTTGTTGATCATTGATCCCAGGTCTCGGGCGGTGTAGTCAATGTAGGCACCGTGCGACTGGATCGGTCCGTTCTGACGGCCGAAGCGGATTTCTCCGGCATTCGGGCTGGCGAGCCCGACCCAGGTTTGACGATCGAAGAAACGATTGTTGGCCGCGTCGGCCTGTGTGCCGTTGTCGGCGCTGAAGCCGCCTTCGAGCTGAAACTTGGCGCTGTAGCCGTCGCCCAGGTCTTCGATGCCTCTGAAGCCGATGCGGCTGCGCAGATAGGCGCCATCTTCGAGCGCCTTGACATGCGCGCCCGAACTGCTGTGCATGTAGTTTAAGTACTGGTCGATGTCACCGTAAATGGTCACACTGCTTTGCGCGCCCGCGGTGGACGCCATGCAGGCGAGGACTGCGAGCGCGGAGATCGTCTTGCTGTGCTTCATGTGTCGGTTCTCTGTTGTCGTGAAGGGAATCGATGGCCTGCGGCGACCCGGCCGTCTCGCGCGCAGGTGGTCTCACGGCTGTCCGATCGACTTCTATCGGGGGGCGCAGCTTAGAGGACGGCATGCCCCGTGATGACGGTCGGCAACCAGGTCGAGAACGCGGGGACGTAGGTCACCAGCGTGATCGCGATGAAGATCGCGAGGTAATAGGGCCAGGCCGTCTTCGTCGCCTCGCCGATCGAAATATTGCCGATCGCGCAGCCGACGAACTGCACGGTGCCGACCGGCGGGTGCACGAGCCCGAGCGCGCAGTTGAGCAGCAGCATCATGCCGAACTGCACCGGGCCGACACCCATCTGGATCGCCAAGGGCAGGAACAGCGGCGTCGTGATCAGGATGTGCGCCGCCATGTCGAGGAAGATGCCGAGGATGATCTGGATGATGTTGATGTAGAGCAGCATGATCCACGGCGTCGTCGTCGCGGTCAGCAGCGCGGCCTCGATCACCTCGGGGATCTCCAGGTACGCCATCTGGTAGCGCAGCATGTTCGACACACCGATCAGCAGCAGGATCACGCCCGTCGTCTTCGAGGCGCGCGCCAGCGACTTCATCAGGTTGGTGCGCGTCATCGTGCGATAGACGACCACGGTCAGCAGCAGTGAGTAGGTGACGGCGATCGCTGCCGCTTCCGTCGCCGTGGTGATGCCTTCCATCACGCAGACCAGGATGATCGCGATCACGCCGAGGCCGGGCAGCGATGCAATGAACGAACGCAGCACCGCGTTCCAGCCCGGGAAGCGCTGCACCATCGTCTTGCCGTCGACGCTCTTCGGGTAGCCGTACTTGACAGCCTGCCAATAGGCGGCGCCGAGCATGCACACCATGATCCAGAAGACGGGGACCAGGCCGGCGAACATCAGGTCGCCGATCGAGACGCCCTTGATGACGTGCGTGCCGATCATGCCGGTCGCGGCCTGCGCGGCGAAGGCGTAGATGATCATGTTGTGCGAGGTCGGCATCAGCGCACCCGACAGCGATGCATGCGTCGTCACGTTGACCGCATAGGCCGCGCTGTAGCCCTCGCGCTTCATGATCGGGATCATCACGCCGCCCATCGCGGACGTGTCGGCGACGGGGGAGCCGGAGACGCCGCCGAACAGCGTCGACGCGACGACGTTGGCCAGCCCGAGCCCGCCCTTCCAGTGGCCGACCAGGCTGCGCGCGAAGTCGACGATCTTGTCGGCGATGCCGCCGTGCAGCATCAGCTCACCCGAGAAGATGAAGAACGGAATGGCGAGGAACGAGAACACGTTCATTCCCGACACCATCATCTGGATGGCGGTCTCGAACGGCAGCCCCTCGACCGCGAAGGTCGCGAGGCAGGCCAGGCCGATCGCGAACGCGACCGGCACGCCGAGAACCAACAGCAGGGCGAAGCCCAAGCAAAGAACGGTCAGTGCCATGATCGAACGACCTCGGTGCGGTTGAGTTTGGCGATCAGGTGTTCGATCGAGAACAACGCGATCAGGATGCCGCCGAGCAGCACGGGCAGATAGCGAAAGGCCTCGGAGACGCCGAGCGTCGGGATCGTGCTGGCATAGGTCGAGATCGCCATCTCGGCGCTGCCGGCCAGCAACGCGATACCGAAGACCACGCTGAGCACGAACACGATCACGCCGCACGCAAACTGCAGCCCTGCCGGCAGCAGCGCGACCACGGAATCGAGCCCGATGTGGCCGGCATCGCGCACGCCGGCCGCAGCGCCGAACATCGCGACCGAGATCACCAGCAGGAGTGCCAGCTGCTCGACATACGGCGGTGCGTTGTTGAACAGATAGCGCAGCACGACGCCGTAGACGACGACGCAGAGCAGCCCGATGAGGCAGGCGCAGGCGATGTACATCGCCCAGCGCGAGAGGCGCGAATTGATGGCGGTGAGTCCGTTCATGAGGAGTCTGTGGTGCCGGTCACGTGGGGCGCGACGCGAGGCGTCACTTGGTGCCGGTGATCTCGGTGACCAGCGCCTTCAGCTCGGGCGTGGTCGCGAACTTGTCCCAGACCGGCTTCTCGGCCTCGATGAAGCTCTTGCGATCGATGTCAGCGGCGGGCACGATCTTCGCGCCGCCCTTGATCACCGAAGCCTTCGCGTCCTTCTCGCGCGGCTCCCACAGCTTCACGTAATAGGGCACCGAGGCCTTCGCGGCGGCGCGGATCGAGGCCTGTTCCTCCTTGCTCAACGTGTCCCAGATCTTTTTCGAGAACACCAGCACCTCCGGCGTCATCACGTGCATCGTCTCGGAGAACACCGGCGCCGACTCGAAATGCTTGGCCTCGTCGTACGACGGGTAGTTGTTCTCGGCGGCATCGAGCAGGCCGGTCTTCAGTCCGGTATAGACTTCGGCGAAGGGCATCGGCGTCGGCGAAGCCCCCATCGCACTGACCAGGCTCACCATCAGGTCGGACGGCTGAACCCGGATCTTCAACCCCTTCATGTCGGCAAGCGTCTTGACGGGCTTCTTCGCATACACCGAGCGCGCACCGCTTTCGTAGAACGCCAGGCCGATGAAGCCGGCCTTGTCGAACGCAGCGAGGATCTTGTCGCCCAGCGGGCCGTACATCACCTTGCGGAAATGCTCGATGTCGCGGAACAGGAAGGGCAGCGACGGGATCACCGATTCCGGCACGATGCCGTGGAACGATGCCGAGCTGACGCGCACCATGTCGAGCGCACCGATCTTCACCTGCTCGACCGTGTCCTTCTCGGAGCCGAGCGAGCTGTCGCCGAAGACCTTGACCGAGTCCTTGCCGCCGGTCGCCTTGGAGAGCTCGTCGCCCATCGCCTTGACGGCCATGTTGGTCGGGAAGTCCTTCGCGTGCACGTCGGCCGAGCGAAAGGTGCGCGCCATCGTCGCCGGGGTGGTCAGCGCCAGGAGGGCTGCTGCGAGCAGGCCGGAGAGCGCCTTGAGTCGATGATTCATGGTGGGTCCTTGGTTGAAAACGGTGGGTTCAGCGCACGAGGCAAGGCCGCTTCGGGTCGAAGCTCCAGCCCGGGACCAGGAACTGCATGGCCATCGCGTCGTCGCGAGAGCCGAGCCCGTGCTGGCGGTAGAGCTGGTGCGCCTTCTCGACCTCGACCATGTCGAGCTCGACACCGAGCCCGGGTCTCTTCGGCACCTCGACGAAGCCGCCCTCGATCCGCAGCGGCTCTTTCGTCAGGCGCTGGCCGTCCTGCCAGATCCAGTGCGTGTCGATCGCGGTGACCTTGCCGGGCGCGGCCGCTCCGACGTGGGTGAACATCGCGAGCGAGACATCGAAGTGATTGTTCGAGTGCGAGCCCCAGGTCAGGCCCCAGTCCCTGCAGGTTTGCGCAACGCGCACCGAACCGGCCATGGTCCAGAAGTGCGGGTCGGCGAGCGGGATGTCGACCGACTGCAACGACAGCGCGTGGGTCAACTGACGCCAGTCGGTGGCAATCATGTTGGTGGCGGTCGGCAGACCCGTCGCGCGGCGGAACTCGGCCATGACCTCGCGGCCTGAGAATCCTTCTTCGGCGCCGCAGGGATCCTCTGCATAGGCGAGCACGTCGCGCGCGTCGCGCATCAGGCGCACCGCGTCCTTCAGCAGCCAGCCGCCGTTCGGGTCGAGCGTCACGCGCGCCTGCGGGAAGCGATCGTGCAGCGCGGTCACTGCCGCCACTTCGTCCTCCCCGCGCAATACGCCGCCCTTCAACTTGAAATCGTTGAAGCCGTAGCGTGCATGCGCGGCCTCTGCGAGCCGCACCACCGCCTCGGGGCTGAGCGCCACCTCGTGGCGCAAGCGCGACCACGCGTCCGCCGCACCGGGGTCGGTGGCATAGGGCAGACCGGTTTTCGTGCTGTCGCCGATGAAGAACAGATAGCCGAGCATCTCGACCTTCTCGCGCTGTTGGCCTTCGCCGAGCAGCGCGGCGACCGGCACGTCCAGATGCTGCCCGAGCAGGTCCAGCAGTGCCGACTCGAGGGCCGTGATCGCGTGTATCGCGACGCGCAGGTCGAAGGTCTGCAGGCCGCGTCCACCGGCGTCGCGGTCGGCGAAGCTTGCGCCGGCCTGCTGCAGGATGCGCAAGCGGTCACCGATCGGCCGGCCGACCAGCAGGTCGCGCGCGTCCTCGAGCGTCTGGCGGATCTTTTCGCCGCCGGGCACTTCGCCGACGCCGGTGCGCCCGGCGCTGTCGGTCAGAATCAGGATGTTGCGGGTGAAGAACGGGGCGTGCGCGCCGCTCAGGTTCAGCAGCATGCTGTCGCGTCCGGCAACGGGAATGACTCGAAGCTGGGTGATCAGTGGCGTGGACATGGTGTGGCCCTGGGATGGTTGGAGCACAAGGTCTCGGATGAACGTCGTCGCAACGCTCACTTCGCGATCGTCAGCGTGCCGCTCAGGTCGAGGGCGCCCGACGAATTGCCGACCAGCACCGTGTACTGACCCGCGCTGACGGACCATTGCTGCGCGGCGCTGTTCCAGGTGCCGAGCGGGTGGCTCGAAGCGCCCGGGTCGATCGTCATCGTGAGCGTCTTCTTCTCGCCCGCCTTGAGCGCGACCTTCTGGAAGGCGACCAGACGCTTGGGCGGCTGGTTCAGCGCCGCCGGCATGCCGAGATAGACCTGCGCCACTTCGGCGCCGTCACGGCTACCGGTGTTCTGCACGTCCACCGTGACGGTGATCCGCTTCGTGCCGTCGCTCGTCTTCGGCGTGACCGACACGTTCGAGAGGCCGAAGGTCGTATAGGACAGGCCGTGACCGAACGGAAATCTCGGCTTGACGCCTTTCGCGTCGTACCAGCGGTAGCCGATGTTCAGGCCTTCGGAGTAGGTCACGGTCGGCTTGCCGCCGACCAGCACGCCCGGGAACTGCTCGGGCGTGTTGGCGGGCCAGTCGCCGTCGTTCATCGGGAACGTGACCGGCAGCTTGCCCGACGGATTCGCGACGCCGAACAGCAGGTCGGCCACGATGTTGCCGTCTTCCTGGCCCGGGAACCAGGCTTCCAGCACGGCGGGAATCGAATCGGCGAACGGCAGCAGCGCCGAAGCGTTGTCCTTCAGCACGAGCACCGTCTTGGTTGGATTGGCCGCGGCGACGGCGGTGATCATCGCCGTCTGGTTCTTGTTGATGTAGGTCTTCGTCGTGTTGACGTAGTCGCCGGCGTCCAGCGAGATGCCGAGGCGGTCCTGCCCTTCCTCGGCGAGCGTGCCGGCCATGATGACCACCGCATCCGCGGCGCCGGCTGCGGCCACGGCGCTGGCCAGGTTGCCGTTGTCCTCGTCGACGATGACTTGCGTGACCGTCGCGCTCGAGCCCAACGCCTTCAGCGTGTTCTGCATGCCCTGCAACGGCTTGACGGTGTAGAGCGGGATGACATCGGAGCTGCCGCCGCAGCACCCCGTCACCGCGGCATCGGCATACGTGGCCTTGCCGATGATCACGACGTTGCGCAGCGTGGGCGAAAGCGGCAGGAGCTGATTGTCGTTCTTCAGCAGCACCGCCGATTGCTCGCCCATCGCGCGGGCGATGCCGCCGTCGCGCACCTGGTCGATCGGCGTCTGCTTGACCGGGCGGTCGAAGATGCCAAACTTGAACATCTGCACGTAGCGGCGCGTCAACGCGGTGTCGATATCGGACTGCTGAATCTGCTTGGCATCCAGCGCCGCCTGCAACGCCGCCGGCTTCCAGTAGTTGACGAGCCCCGCTGCCGCGAACTCCAAACCGGGCATGTCGTGGTCGGTGCCCGCCAGCAGCGTTCGGGTCAGGTCGTGGACCGCGAAGAAGTCGGACTGGACGTAGCCTTTGAAGCCCCACTGTCCCCGCAGCACGTCCGTCAGAATGTGCTTGTTGCTGCACATTCCGTCGCCGTTGACCGTGTTGTACGAGCACATGACCGATGCCACGTCGCCGTCCTTGACCGACATCTCGAACGGCAGGAGATAGAGTTCATGGAGAACCTGATCGTCGATGATCTCGTTGATCGTCATGCGATTCGTCTCCTGATCGTTGGCGACCAGGTGCTTGGCCATCGCAATGACGCCTTTGGATTGGATGGCCTGGATCTCGGCCACCGCCATCGATCCGGCCAGGACGGGGTCCTCGCCGAAGTACTCGAAGTTGCGCCCGAGCGCCGGGTTTCTCGCGAGGTTCATGCCCGGCCCCTCGAGCACGTGGAGCGCGAGATTGTTCGATTCGGTGCCGATCACGTCGCCGAACTGGCTTGCGATCGCCGTGTCGAAGGACGCGGCGACGGCCATCGCCGACGGGAGTGCGGTCGCAGGGGCCGAGTGCGTGCTGGTGAACAGTCCGAACGGGTTGGCCGGGTCCGCGAAAGCCGCCGGCACGCAATCGTTCTGGCCGACGCCGACCGGTCCGTTGGTGATGCGCAGCGTCGGGATTTCGAGTTCGGGCAGTCCGGGCACGTGGCGCGCGCCGTAGCACTCGGGAATTTCAGGGACCTGCCCCGCCTGGCCGACGAGCTGTTCGAACTTCTGACTGTTCGTCATGGCCGAGATCAGGAACTGAGCACGTTGTTCGGGCGTGATCTCCTTGCTCATCCAGGGATGGGCCATTGCCCTGGCGCGATCCAGCGCGTTTTCGTCATCCGAGCCGCCGCAGGCCGCCAAGACCATGGCCAGGCTGACGCCGAGCGCCAGCACGGTGCGCTTGGCGGGGAATTCATGCTTTGTCGATGCGTGGGTCATGTCGGTATCAGGTTGAGGCGGGCCACGGAGGAGACGGCTCATCGGTGATGCCACGGTCGCGAGTGCAACGCCGTACTCGAAGTTGGTATCGTTAACAGGGAACAAAGTGTTAACGTTACCAAGAGCGGCGTCAATGATTTCCAACCTAGGACAATCCCTAGGCAGCCAACCTCAGACGCTGGCGCGCTCGACGATCGTGAAGCCGATGTCGATCACGCGCTCCAGCACCTCTCGCCCTTCAGCCCGGTCGACAATGCAGCGTGCCGTCTCGCGGCCGATGCGCGCACCGTCGATGCGTACCGTCGTGAGGGCCGGATGCAGGTCACGGGCGAAGGCCAAGTCGCCAAATCCAATGACGGCCAGTTGGCCTGGCACATCGACGCCCAGCACCTGGGCCTCGGTCAATACGCCCAGGGCCAGAAGATCGGAACTGCAGAACACGGCATCCAGGTCCGGATGCTGCGCCAACAAGGTCCGCAGTCCCTCGCGGCCGCTACCCAAGGTGGTGGGTGCCGGTACGGTGTGTACCGGCGGTTTCGCCAGGCGCTGGCGACGCGCCGCGGCGACGAAAGCGTCGCTGCGGCGCAGCGCACGTTCGTCGTCCCCGCCGATCACTGCCAGCCGGCGCCGCCCGGCCGCATGGAAACGCCGGCAGACTGCCTCAGCGGCCGCGGCGTGGGAAAAGCCGACCAACATGTCGATCGGCGTCGGCGTGAGATCCCAGGTTTCGACGACCGGGATGCCAGCGGCCAGCAGCCTGCGGCGCGCTTCGACCGAGTGGGTGACACCGGTCAGCACGATGCCGTCGGGGCGCCGGCCGATGATGGCGGCAAGCAGGTCATCCTCGTGCGAATCGGCATAGCCGCTTTGCCCGAGCATCAACTGGTAGCCGCGCGCATTCAGTTCGGCTGTCAGCGCCTGGACGGCCTCATTGAAGACCGGGCCGATCAACGTGGGAATCAAAGCGGCCACCAGCCGACTCTTGCTCGAGCGCAGTCCTCCCGCCAGCAGATTGGGGACATACCCCGTCTGGACGACCGCCGCCTGCACCTTGGCCAAGGTTGCCGCGGGGACGCGGTCCGGCGTGTTCACCGCCCGCGAGACGGTCATTGCGGAAACGCCTGCAGCGCGCGCCACATCGTGGACTGTCACACTTGCGGGGCGGCGCTCGGTCGGGAGTGACGTTCTGATCGGCTTGGTTGAAGGCATACGGAGATGGTAGCGTTAACAGGATGAACTGGATCCCCATCCCATGTCAGGCCGGATGCCAACCTTGCCCCCTGCACCGCGAATCGCGCGCCGGGCCCGCAGCCCAAGAGGGCGGTCTCGTCGGGTAACACGAGCGATGGCTCCAGCGAGACGACAAGCACCTCGACCATGCTGAACTGGGACGCACGGCGGCTCTCTCACTGCATCGTCGGTCAAGCGGCCATCGCACCCATCAGGAAATCAGATTCGCTACGCAAGCCAGTGACCGTTTCTTGGGTCGGGAACGCATCGACTTTCCAGCCGGCTCTTCATGGCAGGACTGATAGGACCGGACTGTTTCGAGCATCGCCATGAGCAGCGGCGACGATGCATCCTTCAGGTAAAAGCAGTGCAGGTCCATGTAGACATTGATGCGACTGCGCAGTGGCCTGTAGACGATGCCGGGAAACCGCACGTTGGTCATGGACCGGGGCACGAGCGTAACGCCCACGCCGGTGGCTGCGAGCAGCGTGGCAGTGATCACATCGCTGGCCGGCGTCGCAAAGCGAGGCTCGAAGCCATGCGCTCGACAGAGCTGCATCGCATTGGCCGCGGCGGACGGCGAACTGCCGATGATGATCGTCTCATCGCGCAGCGACGTGACGTCGACAGCATTCCGACCCGCCAGCCGATGTGCTTGCGGTAGCGCAAGCAACAGTTGCTCCCGGGCGACGAGCTCGATCGCGACGTCGGCCTCTGCTGGCAGCAGGCGTTCGAACACGAGCATGACACGACCCTGCCGAAGTGCCGGCAGCTGAGCCGGCGTCTGAGCATGGTGCAGTACCAGCTCGACCTCGGGATGGCTCGTACGAAATTGAGCAAGCACTTCGGGCACCAGTCCGAAGACCGCGGAGCCATACACGCCGATGTCCAGGCGACCGGACTGTCCCAGACCGACTCGCCGCGTGTGTTCCTCCGCCTGACCGACGAGCGTCTGGATGCTCCGCGCGTAATCAAGCAGCTTGTCTCCGGCAACCGTGGTTTCCATGCCCCGCGCGGTGCGGCGGAAGAGTTGGACGCCCAGCTCTTGTTCCAACTGTTGGATCTGGCGGCTCAGCGGCGGCTGGGACAGGTGCAGACGCTCGGCTGCACGGCCCATATGCCGGGTTTCAGCGACGGCGACGAAGTAGCCCAGCTGCCGTAGGTCCATGCTTTTTACCGAAAAGGTATCAGACGAGACCTATTATGGATTGGACGCTTGCGTTCACGATGGCCACACTGGGTCCCCAACAAGACACACGCAGACATTCAGCGTGAGCAAGGAGACCTCATGACAATCCATCCGGTACGGCGTCACTGACGCCATCGCGGCCCCTGCAGGGACTGCGGCCGGCGACTCCCATCGATCGAGGCATCAGCAGCCTTGCCCCTTGCCGGGCAGCGGTGCGGCCCGTCCCTGTGCGCATCACTCAGTCGTCTTCGAACATGACTCTTATCGATCCCGTTTCACCGCTCCGCTTTCAACGACTTCTGCTGACCGGCGCCAATGGCAACCTGGGCCGCGAGCTGCGGCCGCGTCTTGCGAGGTATTGCTCCCGGCTGCGCTCCAGCGACCGGGACGCGTTTGGCCCTGCCCAGCCGCATGAAGACATCGTGCCGGCCGACCTGGAGAACGGCCCCGCCATGGCCGCGCTGCTCGAGGGCGTCGACGCCGTGGTACACATGGGTGGCGTGTCGACCGAGCAGCCGTGGGAGCCGATCCTCGCCAGCAACATCGTCGGCGCCTACAACCTCTACGAGGCCGCGCGCCGGCAGCGGGTGCGGCGCATCGTTTTCGCCAGCTCCAACCACGTGACGGGCTTCTACACGCAGCGCGAAGTGATCCGGCCCACCGATCCCATGCGCCCGGACGGGCTCTACGGCCTGTCCAAAGCCTTCGGCGAGAACCTGGCGCAACTCTACTTCGATCGCTTCGGCATCGAGACGGTCAGCCTGCGAATCGGCTCGTCCTACGCCGAGCCGAAGGACCGCCGCATGCTGGCCACCTGGCTCAGCTTCGACGACCTGGAACGGCTGGTGGTGTCTGCGCTGACGGCACCTGTTGTGGGCCACACGGCGATCTACGGAATGTCCGACAACGCCGCGACCTGGTGGGACAACACGTCCGCCCGGCACGTCGGCTACCGGCCGCAGGACAGCGCGGACACCTTCCGTGCCATGGTCGAGGCCAGGCAGCCGCAACTGGATCTCGACGATCCCGCCAACGTCCACCAGGGCGGCACGTTCGTGCGCACCGCCCAGGTTGCCGAACGCTGACTTCCCTCCCCAACGAGACTCATCGGAGACGTCCACTCATGAACCGCATCGCCATCTCCATCGCTCTGGCCTTCGGCACCTCGTCAGCGCTCATCGGCTGCGGAGGCGACGACGGCACGCAGGCGGCCCCGTCCATCTCCGCCGCGGAGGCGCGGACCACGACCGCGCTCGACAAGCAGGCCTGGCGCTTCGTCCAAGACGATGCGCTGACGGACGCACAGGCCCTTGCCGATGATGGTTCCACCTGGTCGAACGTCACGCTGCCGCACACGTGGAACGAGAAGGATGCGGCCAGCATCGCGCAGACCACTCCGGCGTCGACGAACTACAAGCGAGGCCGGGGCTGGTATCGGCTGGACTTCGACGCCCCTGCGACCGGAGCGACCCAATGGCTGCAGTTCGACGGTGCAAGCATCGTTGCCGACGTCTGGCTGAACGGCAAGAAGCTCGGCCAGCACAAGGGGGCCTTCGGCAGGTTCCGCTTCGACATCACGGACAAGCTCCAGCCCGGCAAGAACGTTCTCGTCGTCAAGGCGGACAACACCGCACCCACCACCGGCACTGACGCGACGGCCATCATGCCGCTGAGCGGCGACTTCAACATGTCTGGCGGCCTCTACCGCAGTGTGTCCCTCGTTTCGACGCCCAACGCCGCCCACTTCGCGCTGGACGACTTCGGCGCCTCGGGCGTCTACGCGGCGACCACGGCGATCAGCGGCAGCTCGGCAACGGTCGGCGTACGCGCGAAACTGAAAAACGCCGGCGCGACGGACGGGCGGTTCGTCCTGCGCATGGCATTGCTCGACGCCGGCGGCCAGGTCGCGC
>Ga0207671_10002335_pt1 | contig 20461 bp, 23 predicted proteins | sample KBSC24metaG_FD_184352 | JGI IMG/M metagenome (GOLD analysis project Ga0207671, IMG submission 184352) | Corn rhizosphere microbial communities from Kellogg Biological Station, Michigan, USA - KBS C2-4 metaG (SPAdes) (version 2) | ecosystem: Host-associated > Plants > Roots > Rhizosphere > Soil... | reverse complement strand
GGAAATCGGCACGCCGCATTTCCACGCCGCATAGGCCGCATAAATATTACCGAAATTTCCCGTCGGTACCACAAAGCTTACCGGTTTCGGTGCAAACTGCGCAGCCGCAACGACGTAATAAACCATCTGCGCCAGAATGCGCAGAATGTTGATCGAGTTGACCGCCGCGAAGCTGTATTTGGCGCGTAAGCTTTTATTGTTGAACAGAGCTTTCACAATTGCCTGGCAATCATCAAACGTGCCGTCTACTTCAATAGCGCGAATGTTTTGTCCGTTGGTGGTCAATTGTAATTCCTGTATTCCACTTACTTTTCCCTTAGGATATAAAATGGTAACCCTGGTATTAGGTACACCTAAAAAACCTAACGCAACGGCTCCGCCGGTATCACCCGAAGTAGCTACCAAAACATCCAGCTTCTTTTCACCCGCCTCCAAAAAATAGCTCATCACCCGGCTCATGAACCTTGCACCGAAATCCTTGAACGCTAATGAAGGCCCGTGAAAGAGTTCCAGTACGTAAACGTTTTCCTCCAACTCTACTACAGGTGCATAAAAATTAATGGCGTCATCAATAATAGCTTTCAGGTCATTGTCCGGAATATCATCTCCCAACAAATTCTTGGCAACATAAAAAGCGATCTCCGGCAGGGTAAACTCATCCAGGTTATTAATGAATTTATCATCCAGTCTCGGAATAGAAACCGGCATATATAAACCTTTGTCCTGCGGCATGCTGTTAAAAACCGCCTCCTTAAAGGATACGCGTGTAGAAGTATTATTGGTACTGTAGAATTCCATTTTAGCCCCCTCTAAATCTCCCCCTGTAAGGGAGACTTTTATTGATCATTATAACTATTATTTTAAAAAAGCCCTCCTATAGGGGAGGGTTGGGTGGGGCTAACCTATCACTTTCGGCCCTTCATCATTTATACTGGATACATAAATATTTGAACCAATATTAAGCCCAGTCAAATGTTGTTGTAGTTTTTGTGTGATACGCTGAGCTGTTTCCTCATCCCGGGTAAAGGCAAAAACCGATGGCCCTGAACCGGAAATGCCAAAGCTCACAGCACCCAATTCCATCGCCATTTCCCGCATTTTGTAGAAGTCGGGGATCAGCATCGAGCGTACCGGCTCCACCAAAACGTCCTGCATACTTCTGCCGATCAGGTCGATATCGTTCATGAATAATCCGCTTACCAATCCTGCGATATTTCCCCATTGGGTTACAGCATCCTTCATTTGAATTTTGGTTCGAATGATCTCTCTCGCCTCGCGGGTAGGCACATCTACATCCGGAAACACGATAGCGCAATACAAACCTTTTGGATGCGGCAGCTTCACAATATCCAGCGGGTCATAACTTCTGATCAGCACAAAACCACCCAGCAGGCAAGGGGCAACATTATCCGCATGCCCATGTCCACAGGCCATTTCCTCACCTTTACGGGCGAATGGCAACAATTTCACGGCATCAGTTTCATCGCCCAGCAAAGTTTTAGCCGCGAATAAACCCGCAACCGTACTGGCCGAACTTGAACCCAATCCACTACCGATTGGCATTTTCTTGTGCAGTTCGATATCCAGCCCTATATCGGTTCGTCCAATGCTTTCCAAATAATGCTGGACACTTACGCCAACCGTATTTTTTCGCGGATCGACTGGCAGGCGGCCGTTATCTCCTGTGATCTTGCTGATCGTGATACCGGGTGTGCCAGTTACCCGCATGATCACCTCGTCGCCCGGTTCGTTCACCGCGAAACCCAGCACATCAAAACCGCAAACTACATTGGCGACAGTCGCGGGTGCAAAAACTTTTACAGACTCTTTCATATTAGTTTGCTCCCACATTAATCAAATCAGCAAATACGCCTGCGGCAGTCACTTCAGCGCCTGCACCGGGTCCCTTTACTACCAGTGGCCGGTCCTTATACCGGTCGGTAGTAAACGAAATAATATTATCACTCCCCGATAGCATATAGAACGGATGATTTTCGTCCACCATTTGCAGGGAGATGGCCGCTTTCCCATCTTCCAGTTTGCCAATGTAACGTAGCACCTTCTTTTCGGCTTCTGCCTTTTCCTTTAACTGGGTAAAGTAAGCGTCTTCCTTTTTGAGCGCGGCATAAAAATCTTCAACCGTTTCGGCATCCAGGCAGCTTTGCGGCAGCATGCTTTCTATCTTCACATCCGATGCCTCCATCGAATAACCCGCATCGCGGGCCAGGATCAGTATTTTCCGCATAAAATCTGTTCCGCGTAGATCGTCACGCGGATCAGGTTCGGTATAGCCTTTTTCCTGTGCCAGCTTCACTACGTCATGAAAATTAGCATCGCCTTTAAAATGATTAAAGATAAAGGATATTGTTCCTGATAATATCGCCTCGATTCGTTTTACCCGATCGCCGCTGCTCATCAAATCTTTTAAAGTACGGATAATAGGCAAGCCGGCACCTACATTGGTTTCATAAAAGAAATCAACGCCATGTTGCCTCGCAGTATCTCTAAAAGTTTTATACTGACTGAAAGCCGCCGAGTTGCCGATCTTGTTGCAGGTAACCACGGATATATTCGATTTAAAAATATCCTCGTAAAACTCCACAGGTTTCGGGCTTGCGGTATTATCGATAAACACACAGTTAGGCAAGTTCATTTCCTTCATTTTGGCGACGAAATCCGCAAGTTCAGCTTTTTCGCCTGAAGCCTGTAACTCGTCCTGCCATTTATCCAGTGATAAACCATCAGCGTTGAACAGCATTTTACGGGTGTTGCTTATACCCGCAATTTTTACCTGTATGCCATTGTTCTGCTCCAAAAACCCGCTATGCTGGTTAAGCTGGTTGAACAGGGTTGTACCGATGTTCCCTGTACCGATACAAAACGCGTGTAAGGTTTTATTAAGCTGAACAAAAAATGCATCATGCACCGCGTTTAGCGACTTGGCAAGGTCATTCTTTGAAATAATTACCGAAATATTGTACTCCGACGAACCCTGTGCAATTGCCCGCACATTCACACCATTACGGCCGAGTGCATGAAACAGCTTGCCCGACATACCTGGTGTCTGCTTCATGTTTTCACCTACGATAGCCAATATGGCCAGGTTCTGTTCGATCACCGGATGTTCAAGTTTATTAGCCAAAAGTTCCAGCTCAAACTCATGCTCGATAAGTTTCCTGGCCTTAGTCGCGTCACCTGGATTCACCGCAAAAGTGATACTGTGTTCCGATGATGATTGGGTGATCAGGATGATGTTGATCTGCTCACGCGCCAGCAGCGAAAACAACCGTCCGCTAAAGCCCGATTTGCCCACCATGCCGCTGCCTTCCAGGTTGATGATGCTTATGTCATTAATCGAAGAAATGCCCTTGATGGCTAAATTAGATGCCTTGCAATCATGCTGAATAATCGTCCCCTCAAAATCGACATTAAAAGTATTTTTTATAACGATTGGTATTTTTTTAAGAAATGCAGGGATCATGGTTGGCGGGTAGATCACTTTTGCGCCGAAGTAAGAAAGTTCCATCGCTTCGGTGTAAGTAAGCTCCGGCAACGAAAACGCCTTTTTTACCATACGCGGATCGGCAGTCATCATCCCGTTTACATCGGTCCATATCTGTATTTCGGATGCGTTCAGCGCCGCCCCAAAGATCGCAGCAGTATAATCACTGCCTCCCCGGCCTAAAGTTGTGATCTGTCCCGCATCATTTGATGCGATAAAGCCTGTTACAAACAACATCTTATCCGGGTTCTCCATCCGGAAACCGCGGATCAGCTTTTCGGTAAGGTCCATGTCAACCTTCGCATGCCCAAAATCACTGTCGGTCCTTATCAATTCGGACGCATCCACAAACAGAGCATCGGGAAAATATTGTGCCGCCATTTTGCTGATCATCAGGGTAGAACAACGTTCGCCGTAGCTTAATATCAGGTCGCGTGTTTTTGGGGTGAGTTCGCGCAGAGTTAAAACACCCTGAAGCAATTCTTCCAAGTGATTAAAGTTGATCTTCAGCCGGGTAAAGGCGGGGTTTTGATGTTGTACAGTTAGCAACATCCTTACCATTTCAAAATGGCGTGTTTCCAGTTCTGCCAATTGTGTGGTAAAGTCTGCACCGTTCGCCGCGTTTTCAGCTATAGCCGAAAGCAGGTTGGTTACGCCACTCATGGCCGATAAAATCACCACAGGCTTTTCTCCGGCCTGGTATTCCTTTTTCAGGATGTCGATCACGGTACCGATACTTTGCGCTGAGCCGACTGAAGTACCTCCAAATTTAAAAATTTTCATTGCAGGGGTTGAAATAAAAAACGCCTTCCTCTTTTCGGGAGGAAGGCGCTCTTCTGGTCTTTATTTTTTACACCATACGATTATCTTCCTCCGCGACTGCTCCCGGTGGTAGTTATTGTTGTCGTAATTATGGCGTTGTTAATTATCATTTTTTATACTGGCCGTAAAGTAAACAGATAATTTTTGAATAAACAAATTTTATTTTCTATCGGCTTTGTCGACAATAAACGATAATCTGGTGGTTTTGGTTACATTACGTCTATGTTAAATTTTTCGGACAGGTAAAAATCGCCCGTCTTCAGGCGCCTTGCAAATTTTGATACCTTTGCCTGTACAATGGAGGGATTAGTAACCAAATCAACCGGCAGCTGGTACCAGGTGCAAAGTAAGGACGGTCAAAAACTCGACTGCCGGATAAAGGGTATATTCCGTACCAAGGGGATCACTACCACTAACCCCATCGCTGTTGGCGACATCGTTGATTTTGATATGGAACCCGAGCAGGGCACAGGGGTGATCACCAAACTTCATCCCCGCAAAAATTATATTATCCGCAAATCCATCAACTTGTCCAAGCAGGCCCAGGTCATCGCCGCCAATCTCGACCAGGCTTTTTTGATCGTTACTTTAGCCTCGCCGCGCACCTCGCTTGGATTTATCGACCGCTTCCTGGTCACCGCTGAGGCGTATGATATTCCGGCTTCCCTCGTTTTTAATAAGCTCGACCTGTTCAGTGATGAAGGGCTTGAAATATTGGCCGATTACAAAGCCATCTATGAAAATATCGGTTATCCCTGCTACGAGATCTCTGCCTTACAGGGAATCAACATCGATCAGTTGAACGAATTGATAAAAGATAAAACCACTTTATTCTCCGGTCACTCAGGCGTTGGCAAATCAAGCCTGATCAACGCCCTATTACCCGACGTCAAACTCCGCACCACAGAAATTTCCGAATGGCACGATAAAGGCATGCACACCACCACCTTTGCCGAAATGTTTGAATTGCCGCAAGGTGGATATATTATAGATACCCCCGGCATTCGCGAATTGGGGGTGATCGATATAGAAAAAAAGGAACTAAGCCACTTCTTCCCCGAAATGCGTGCTTTGCTGAACCAATGCCGTTTTAACAGCTGCCGGCATATTAATGAACCAGGCTGCGCTGTGATCAAAGCCGTCGAAAATGGTGAGATCGAGCTGTCTCGTTATGAAAGCTACCTCAGTATTTATCATGGAAATGATACGAGAACGTAAATAGAATCAAGAATAAAGAGCCAGAAGCCAAGACGAAAAGCACACAAAAAATCTTTATCCTTGTGTCTTAATTATTGACTCTAAAAGCAATGCGTGCAGTTCTACAACGTGTAACCCAGGCTAGCTGTACAGTAGATGGCAAAATAACCGGCGACATCCAAACCGGCTTTTTGGTACTGTTGGGTATTGAAGATGCCGACACCGATGAAGACTTGCAATGGCTGGCGCAAAAGATAACCGCCATGCGTGTTTTTGGCGATGAGAACGGCCTGATGAACAAAGCGCTGGCAGATATTAATGGGGATATCCTATTGATTTCGCAGTTTACCCTGTTCGCCAACACTAAAAAAGGCAACCGCCCCGGGTTTACCCGCGCAGCCAGGCCCGATAAAGCCATACCCATGTATGAGCAAATGATAAAAACCCTGGAACATCTGACCGGCAAAAAAGTAGCTACCGGAATATTCGGTGCCGATATGAAGATCAGTTTATTAAACGACGGCCCGGTCACCATCATCATGGATACAAAAGACAGGGATAATCACTAAGCTTATGGAACTAAAAGCAGCCCAACATATTGTAGATGAGTGGATCAAGACCACCGGCATCCGTTATTTTAACGAACTCACCAACACCGCCATACTGATGGAAGAAGTAGGAGAGGTAGCCCGCATTATGGCGCGGCAGTATGGCGAGCAGTCGTTCAAGAAATCGGATACCGAGGTAAACCTGGCCGAAGAAATGGCCGATGTGCTTTTTGTGCTGATCTGCCTGGCTAACCAAACCGGCATCGACCTCACAGAAGCGTTCGAAAAAAACCTGCAAAAGAAAAGTATCCGCGACGCCGATCGCCATAAGAATAACGAGAAGCTGAGATAGTCCGCGATAGCGAGGGAAACTAATCAACGGGAAATTATCGTCGAATTAATTTCCTCATTGATCCGCCAGTTTCTGCCGGCGCAAACCAGTTCCGATTCATACAATTTTCACCCGTTCAGGCTGGATAACTTTGTCATGTCATTCAAATTAAATGTCATGAAAAAGAGAACTATAATTAGAACTATTGTAGCGCTTGTCGCCTTACTTATTGGTGGTAGGGCTTATGCACAGCAAAAGATCAACCCGAAACTCGAAGAGGCGAAAAAAGCCATTGCGGCCAGCAACGCGATTTATTTTGAGGCCTTCGCTAAGGAGGATTCGTCGATATTCATTAACCGCTATGCAAAGGATTGCTGGATAATGCCGCCAAACGCACAGACTATGTGCGGCGCCGGTGCTCCGCTGGAATTTTTTAAGGTAGCCTACAACAAGATCGGCCTGAGAAATGGCAGGTTTATTACCATCGATGTGTTTGGTGATGGCCGGGAGTATGTTACCGAGGTGGGTTTTTGGGAGTCGTACGATAAGGACAACAAACTGTTTGATAACGGGAAGTACCTGGTGTTGTGGAAGAAAACGCCCGGCGGCTGGAAAATGTACCGCGACTCATTCAGCAGTGACCACAATAAGCCGAACCTTTAAAACATAAAAGAGGGTGTCATGTTGAGGCCCTCGAAACATGCGGGCAAAGGCCTCTGTGCTCACACCTCGAGAGCCTCAGTGTGATATCCTGTCCACATTTAATAAGTTTTAACAAATATTGTAACTTTACCATAATGGAGCTGAAGTATTTTCAACCGTCTGATATCTTAAAGCCGTACGTAAAGCATTATTATCTTTTCGAGTCGGCTGCAGATACCGCGTTTGAAGATACCGTGTTCCCGAGCGGGGACATGGAAATGATCTTCAATCTCGGCGGTGGTGTATGGGAATCGTCAGTCAATGACAACTATATCCGCACACCAAAGATAGAGTTATGGGGACAGATCACCCGCCCGCTTGCCATCAGGTCAAAGGGCAGGCATACCATGCTTGGCGTCAAATTCTTTACCCATTCGGCCGCGTATTTCCTCAACGATGGTATGGGGATATTTAACGACCAGGTGCTCGACCTCGCCGATATCCTGGGCAACCCGATAAAGACGCTATATGGCCAGTTGCTGGAAAACCGGGATACCGCCAAAAGAATTGAGCTGATAGAATTATTCCTGATCAAAAAGCTGATAGCGGGCGAAAAGAAATCATTCGGGATAGATCGGGTTGGCAGCATCCTCACCAGCATCAAAAAAGCTCCCGGTGAGAATAGCATCAATGGCATCGCCTCAAAGTATGGCATTACGCCGCGCTACCTCCATAAGCTGATCTACCAGCACACTGGACTTTCGCCCACGGCGTTCAACAAGATCATTCGTTTTCAATACAGCCTGAAGCTGATCGCCAAAAACGACCAACCTTTTACCACTATCGCTTATGAAAGCGGGTACTTTGATCAATCGCACTTTATTAGAGACTTTAAATCGTTTACAGGCATCACCCCATCGGCCTATATGGATAACCTAACCCCGGTTAACCAACTATTATTACAATAGCACCCAAACTGTTCCGATACGTACAATTTCGGCGTTTGCGCTCCAGGTAACTTTGTTTCATTAAATCATTTAACAAAGTAAAATCTAATCGTATGAGCTTATTTAAAGAATTTGTACAACTGCACCAGCAGCCAGCCCCGTTTGTGCTGGGTAACGCCTGGGATGTAAAAAGCGCGCAGGTATTTGAATCCACCGGCTACAAGGCCATTGGCATTTCCAGCCAGGCGATGTCGGCCGCGTTTGGTTATGATGACGGCGAAAACCTGCCATTTGACATTTTATTACAGGTAGCCAAAAGAGTGGTTGATGTAGTGAACATTCCGTTCACGGTAGATATGGAAGCGGGCTACAGCCGCATCACCCATGGTATTATCGAAAACATAGACAGGCTGCATGATACCGGCGTGGTGGGTATTAACCTCGAAGATACCATTCCCGGCACTACTCGCCAATTGCAATCTGCTGCTGATTTCCAGAAAACACTTTCGGCAATTGCAGACCACATCAGTCGCAACAACATGGAGCTTTTCGTAAATGTAAGGACCGACGGTTTCTTATTAGGACTGCCTGACGCCCTTACGGAAACGCTTAGTCGTATTGAAGCTTATGAGAACAGTGGCGCCGACGGCATCTTCACGCCATGCATTACCAATAGTGATGATATTCTCAAAGTGGTAAATGCCACCCGTCTCCCAATTAACGTAATGTGCATGCCGCAATTGCCGGGCTTTGATGAACTGGCATCTTTAGGGGTGAAACGCATCAGCATGGGGCCCTTTCTTTTTAGCAAGATATATGACCATGCCGGGCAGCTGGCTCAGGCCGTAATCAACGACAACAACTTTAAATCCATTATTTAATTAATAAAAATCAAAGCAAATGAACCTACCAAAAAGAGCAGAAGACGCTCACGCTAACCTGGCGGCAGCCTTCAATACGGGTGATGTAGCCACTGTAATGAATATGTATGACACTGCCGGCATCATCGTACCCGAGCCCGGCAAACCGGTATCGGGTCATGACAAGTTCGAGGAATCGATCAAAGCCATTTTATCCATCACAGGAAAAATGGAAATTAAAACGGTTTATTGCCTGCAAGCCGGCGACATCGCCCTGGGCAGGTCGGAATGGAGCATTACCGACGGCGATGAGGTAAAGATAAGCGCCAAAGGCATCGAGGTGATGAAACAACAATCCGACGGCACCTGGAAAATTGTGATCGACCAGGCATTCGGCGCCGAAGCCAACTTAGTGGCATAAAGAAGATCAAGCCCAAACCAGGCCCTGCGGAAGAAATGACGCGGGGCTTTTTATTTGTCCCCGTAGAGTCTCTTTTTGCCTCCTCAGGGTCCTTCAAAGAGTACCTTGAGGCACGACGAATATCTTTGAAACCTGATCCTCTTTTAATAATTATTTGGAAGTGTAAATAATATTCATTTACTTTGAAACACAAAGTACTTTAAAGTGGAAGAAAAAGAAATTCACGACGAGCTCGCCGCCATCCGGGGACTGATGGAACGCTCCTCAAAATTCATATCCCTTAGTGGGCTGTCAGGGATATTGGCGGGTGTTTATGCATTGATAGGCGCGGGTGCGGCGTACCTGTTAATTTTAAACGCTAATCTATTTTCTAATGCCCAGTACACAGTTTTTACTGATTCTTCGGGCATACACAACTTCATTATTGATTATTCAAGCTTGGTGTGGCAGCTTAGCAGCATAGCAATGGCCGTGCTTTTAGCATCCATCACCACAGCCATTTTATTAAGCAAGCGGCAAGCTAGACGGAAGAATCAACCTATTTGGGGCCGGATAAGCAGACAGTTGATTTTTCACATGGCTGTTCCTCTTTTGGCTGGCGGGGGATTGATTGTTGGATTGATTTTCGATTCTCATTTGTTTTACATCCAGGTAGCTCCTGTCTGCCTTATCTTCTACGGCCTCGCCTTAGTTAGCGCCAGCAATTTCACTTTCCCCATGGTCAAATATTTAGGGTTATGCGAAATCGCATTAGGCCTGATAGCCGCTTGTGTACCCGGATATGGTTTGCTATTTTGGGCCCTTGGTTTTGGTGTGCTGCACATTATTTACGGCGGCATGATGTACTTAAAATATGATAGGTGAAAATATCCTTTGATAAACTTGATAAAGCCTTTGAGAACCGCGTAAGGTTGCAGATTATGAGTGTACTGGTAGCTAACGACCGGTATGATTTTAACTCATTAAAAGATTTGCTGGATATTACCGACGGCAACCTGGCCTCGCACCTCAAAGCGCTGGAAAAGGAGGAATACATGGTGGTGCATAAATCATTTATGGGCCGCAAACCCAACACCAATTACGAAGCGACCGAAAAGGGGAAAAAAGCCTTTAAAGAACATTTGAATACCTTAGAACAGCTTATTAAACAACAGAAATCAATATAAATTTTTTTATCTATTAACTTTGAAACACAAAGTACTTTTGCTAAACAAATCATGATCGAAGAATTACCACAACCGCAAGGTTTTATGCACTGGCTCAAGGAGTCAGTCACCGTTAAATTAGGCTTCATAGCCGTATTGGTCATACTACTGTTGATCCCCTCCGCTATGATAAACGAACTGATACGCGAAAGGGCGGCCCGGCAGGATGATACAATAAAGGAGGTATCAGATCAATATTCGGGTAGTCAGTTGATACAGGGGCCGGTATTAATGATCCCCTATAAAAAACAGCTGCAAGAAAATGATTCGGCAGGTAAGCCTATTACCAGGGAAACCATCCAAAACATCTATATTCTGCCCGATCAGCTAAATTACAAGGCCAGCCTGGTGCCCGAAATTCTGCACCGCGGCATTTTTGAGGTAGCGGTTTATAACAGCACCATCAAGGTTTCAGGTAATTTCTTGAAGGCTAACCTCAGCGCCTTATCGATATCGGCTGACCGGCTTTTGCCCGAGCGGGCCAAATTGCTGTTCTGCGTGAGCGATCTGAAGGGTTTGAAAACAAACCCGCAGATCAATGCAGCCGGGCAAACATTAATTGCCGAACCCGCTTATGGCGACAACATATTCGCCAATGGCCTGCAGGTGTCGGTGAATTTGACGGGGATGGCGGATAAATCGGTTCCATTCGAGTTCACACTTGATCTGAAAGGTAGCCAGGAGCTGAGCTTTTTACACTTGGGCAAAACCACCGACGTGGAAGCCAGCGGTAAATGGAGCAGTCCTGAATTCGATGGCCGCTACCTGCCCGATACGCGGAAAGTCGACAGCGATGGCTTTTCGGCCAAATGGCGCATGCTATATTATAACCGCCCTTTCCCACAGCAATGGGCCGATGATAACAGCCTGCTTAGCACCAATAAAAAAATTGACGATGCCATCTTTGGGGTAAAGCTGCGCCTGCCGGTGGATCAGTACCAAAAGACCACACGCAGCAGCAAATATTCCCTGCTCATCATCATGCTCACCTTTATATCGCTGTTTCTTACCGAGCTAATCGGCAAGCAAAAGGTACATGTGTTTAACTACTTACTGATCGGAGCGTCAATGATCATTTACTACACTTTATTACTATCATTATCCGAGCAGTTAGGTTTCAACCCGGCTTACCTGATTGCATCTGTAGCTACCATCGCGCTGATCGCCGTGTTCCTGGCTTCGATATTAAAAAACAGGAAAGCATCTATACTATTTGCCTTCATCCTCACCCTATTTTACACATTCATCTACGTCATCATACAGTTGGAAGACCTTGCCCTGATGATCGGCAGTATCGCCCTGTTTATAATCATAGCCGTGCTGATGTATTTTTCAAGAAAAATTAGCTGGGATAAACAGTAAGCATATTAAGCTCTAAAGAAAGGATAGTTTAAATTAATAGTAACCTAAACCCGGGTGGTCTTCCCGCAGGACCACCCTTTATAAACACAATAAAAATGACATATCACTCCTTGCGCTACAGCCTGAAAGTCTGGCTAAGCAGCGTTTTCCTGGCGCCTTTGATCTATGATATCATCCAGTTCTTTTTCAATCGAGCGCAACCGGATGCAGTAACCAATTTATACCCGGTTGTTATTCTATTTGAGTTAATATTCTCTTTTTTTACCTGGCTCATCTTTTGGGGGATCACGGTAATTACACGCAGGTTTTTAGATCAGCGATATTTGAGAAGAATACTGTTATCGGTCATTGGTATCATCCTGACCATTGCCACCTTCGTATTGATTACCTTCCCGAATATTCCCATTTCTATAAACGATATTGCGTTCAGTCTGACGCTGAGCAATTGTATTTGCATTGGAATTGCAAGCCTGGCTTTTAATTTAGATCCGCAGATAGATTTTGATAAGACAATAGAAGTTAATTGAGCTTTGACAACTTTTAAAAGTTGTCAAAGCTTTTTATGCAGGATTGATTAAATTATTCTAAATACCATTTTGGTTTTTGGTATAATTAATTTACCTTAGTATCCTAAAGCATACATCTATGAGCCAGGAGCTATTGGAATTTTCTGAACAGATAGATGAACAGTTTGATATAGCTGATATTGAAAGCGATGATTTTTGGCAATCGATTATCAACCTGTTTATTTAATTGATTTTTATTATTTTTGACTCATCTTTTTCAAAGATGAAAAGCCCCTTTATGCCCTTTCTATCCCTCCTGATTAAATAAAATAGATTTAACTTTACGCCCCAATGAATAAGCCTCCGAGTAGTAATCTCATTTTCGAGAATGTTTCCATTATTGATATAGCCGAAGAGGGCAAAGGTGTTGGCAAAGCCGGCGATTTTGTCCTTTTTGTTGAAAAAGCGGTTCCCGGCGATATCGCCGACGTACAGGTATACCGTAAAAAGAAAAATTTTGGCGAGGGAAAGATCGTTCAGCTTAAAAAGCCTTCCGAATATCGTACAGATGCTTTCTGTGAGCATTTTGGCACTTGTGGCGGCTGCAAATGGCAGCATATGACTTATGACGCGCAGCTACAGTTTAAACAAAAATCTGTTGCGGGTGCTTTGGAGCATTTGGCTAAGATCGATGTAAACGATATGCTGCCCATCGCGGCCTCACCCACTGATAAATACTACCGTAATAAACTGGAATATACATTTTCAAACAAACGCTGGCTGTTTGACGGGGAGAACCGCACCGACGGGCAAATGGATATGGACGCTTTGGGCTTCCATGTTCCGGGGCGTTTTGATAAGATACTGGACATACAGCATTGCTACCTGCAGGCTGATCCTTCCAACGAGATCAGGAACAGCATACGCGACTTTGCCAAACAGCAGGGCATCAGTTTTTACGACCTGAAAGCGCACGAAGGCGGCTTGCGCAACCTTATTATCCGTACTTCTTCCACAGGCGAATTGATGGTGATCGTGATATTTGCCTATATCAGCCAGGAAGAGATTGACGCGCTGATGGGTTTTGTTGACAAAAGTTTCCCGCAGATCACATCGCTGCTGTATATTATCAATACCAAAAAGAACGACACCATTTTCGACCAGGAGATTGTTGGCTGGCGCGGCCCGCAGTATATTTTGGAGGAGATGAATGGCATCAAATTCCGTATCGGCCCAAAATCATTCTATCAAACCAATTCTATACAAGCATTAAAGTTGTATGCCATCGCCCGCAATTTCGCAGAGTTTAAAGGCGATGAACTGGTTTATGACCTTTATACAGGGGCGGGCACCATTGCCAATTTTATAGCCGGCAATGTGAGGGAGGTGATCGGGGTGGAATATGTGCCCTCGGCTATTGAGGATGCCAAGATCAACTCAAAGATCAACAACATCACCAATACCAAATTCTACGCAGGAGACATGAAGGATGTGTTGAACGCAGAGTTTGTAGCCAAACATGGCAAGCCTGATGTGATCATCACCGATCCGCCGCGTGCCGGGATGCATCATGATGTGGTTGACCGCCTGATGGAAATTGAGGCTGATAAGATCGTCTACGTAAGCTGTAACCCTGCCACCCAGGCCCGCGATATGCTGGTGCTGAAAGGCAAATATGATGTAGTAAAAATTCAGCCGGTGGATATGTTCCCTCATACCCAGCATGTAGAGAATGTGGTGCTGCTGAAGCTTAAAGATTAGTTAACGGTAATTAACTAAATTTGTAAAAATCAAGGAAATCCATGGCTCCCAGGAACCATGGTTCAAGACAATAATGGACCCGGAAGAACTGCTTAACGAAAATAATAAGAACGAAGAACAAAAAGAGAGTCCGCTGCTTAGTCTCAAAAAAGATCTGAAGCTATATAGCGAATCAATACGCGAGGTTTCGGTGGAGATCATGGTGGAAGGCTTGTCGCGCTATCCTATTTTCGTCGCTCACCAGCATGAAGTTAAATTGGGCGAACCAATCCTTGACCGCTGGGACCTGAATACCGAATGGAGTATCCACGCCTCAACCCTGGAGGAATTTGTAGAACGTGGCATCATTAAAAAAGAGCTGGAGGCCCGTTTTATCAAATCCTACAAAAATCCGCATGATTTTATGTGCGTGTTCGTGGTAGTTCCCGAGGGTGCCAATTTTGTGTATTATCCGTATGAAAAAAGTTGAACTTTTGTTGGAATGTTGAAAGGTTTGAATGTTGTAAAGTTGTTTTATACCTTTAACTTAGGCCTGTAGAAATTAACATTTCAACCTTACAACATTCCAACTTTACAACAAATAGAATGTCCGAGAAAAAAATCCTCATACTAAACCAGCACCAGATAGAGCAAAAGATAGACCGCATTGCCTACCAGTTGCTGGAAGATAATTTTGATGAAGAAGAGATCATCATCGCCGGTATTTTGCCCAAGGGGAACTATATCGCCGAAAGGTTGAAAGCAATATTGGATAAGATAGCACCGTTCAAAAGTCAGCTGATCACTATTGAGCTGGATAAACAAAGCAGCAGCCTGAAAGCCAAAACCGATATAGATATCCAGGTTTGCAATAACAAAGCGGTGATCCTGGTTGATGATGTAATGAACAGTGGCAAAACCCTGGCTTATGGTTTCGGTGTTTTCCTTGATGTTCCCCTAAAAAAATTACGCACCGTGGTATTAGTTGACCGCAACCATAAAAGCTTCCCGGTTACGACAGACTTCGCAGGCATTGCACTTTCTACCGTGTTAAAAGAGCATGTGGAGGTCAACTTGAATGTAGCCGGCGTGGAAGATTCGGTTTATTTGACGTAAAATATTTATTGCTTAACAGGGTTTTTGGAATTATAATCATTAAACGCCGCTACGATACCGTCAGCTTCTTTAGCTTTAAACGTGGCCTTCCTGGCCATAGCCATCATTTTTGCTCCCAGGCCCTTTTTGGCTGGAGCGGGTTCGTTCCCATAATCACCATTTAAATATTTCTGCAACACTTCCGGCGTATCTTCGAAGTAGGCTTTAGGGTTATCATTTAAAGCATCCTTGAACTTGCCATTATTATCTTTTATAGCCAATACTTTATAACCGGCTAATAATTGGTTGGTTTTCTTCTCCTCGTATTCCTCAGCAGAGCCTGTAAACACATCCATATCCGGTGGGTAGGAATAATAGCGGTATGACGTAATTCTGCCATAGGATAACCTTTCCAGCATATGATTATTTGATCCTAAAGTTTTAAAATGCAGATCATCCAACTCCACAAAATGCACTTTATCAAATTTGCGCTCGCCAACCTGGTAATATTTAAGATCAGCAACTTTATATTTTTTAGCTTTTACTTTGCCGTTAGGGTTAGCCGCAACTGCCGCGGAATCTTTCAACCAAATAAACTGTTGATTAACCCATGGAGACCGTTCGTACAAGATGATAGTTCCACTTACGCGCGTTCCATCATTTAAAATGGCATAACCGGGCTGATAGGTATCTTGTGCTTTCGCAACAGAAAAGAATAATAAAAATAACAGGCAAAGGCTAAGGGCAGGGAGATTCCGGTTCATAAGGCTAAGGGTTTTAGAGGTTATTACGTCAAATATAACACTCAAAATCCATTTAATAGAAAAATTTATTTTGTTGCAACCGCCTGGCGAATAATTAAATATTCAGCAACTGCTCCATTCGTTCCGCAGTCAAGCTCAAACCATCTGCAATAATATTCGCCTCCGCATAGAAACCTTCTCTTTCTGCCAATTTTTGCTCGATAAACGCGACAAGGGCGTCGCCGTGTTTTTCTTGTAGTAGAGGGCGGTCTTCTTTGCCGTGCTCCAAACGGTCGGCTAAGGTTTTGGGTGGTAGTTTGATGTATACAGTCCTGCCATTCTTTTTCATCCAGTCCATGTTGTCAAAAAAGCAAGGCAGACCACCGCCGGTCGATACGATAGCGTTTTCAGGGTAAAGGGTTTTCTTGAGTACCTCTGATTCCAGTTTACGAAATGAATCCTCGCCGAATAATGTAAAATATTCGGCAATACTTAGTTCAACACGTTGCTCCAGTTTATGGTCGAGGTCGATGAACTCATAGCCCATCCTGGTAGCCAGTTTGCGGCCCAGGGTGGTTTTCCCGCTCCCCATAAAACCGATCAAAAAAATCTTCATATCAAATCAAGTCAGTTTAACTCTTGGATCGATCCAAACATACAGCAGATCCACCAAAATATTGATCACCACAAAAATAAACGCAATAAATAAAATAGAGCCCATCACCACGGGGAAGTCTGACATTTCCAGTGCATCTACCGTAGCCTTGCCCAACCCATTGTAACCGAACACATATTCTACAAAAAATGAACCAGCCAGCAATGAAGCGAACCAATTCGCAATGGCAGTCACCACCGGGTTAAGCGCGTTCTTTAAGGCATGACGGTAAATGATAGCCCGCTCGCCCAAGCCCTTTGCTCTTGCTGTGCGGATATAATCCTGCCCCAGCACATCAAGCATGGCACTGCGGGTAAGCTGTACGATGATCGCCAATGGCCGAAGCCCAAGCGTAACCATAGGCAACACCAAATTTCGCCATGTAATTACCTCACCCTTAAAGGGGTCATAACTATACAAGCTGCCCGACATATTCAGCCCGGTATATTTGCTCAGCACAAAGCCAAATATCCAGGCAATAATGATACCCGCAAAAAAAGATGGCGCAGAAATGCCCAGCGTCGAAAACGATATAGCCAGTTTATCGATCCAGGTATTTTGATGCACGGCACTCAGCACACCCAGAAAAACACCGATAGTAATAGCAAACAGCATAGCCGTTGCCGCCAGCACTAGGGTATTAGGGATCACATCCATCAGCAGGGAAGCTACATCTTTATGTGTTTGATATGAGCGTCGCAGGTAGGGCCACTTTAGGGCGATTACTTTCTCTTTGGAGATCGGAATAATCGTCACATAGTGATAACGCTGCTGCTCTTCATGCGATCGAAGGTGTATCCCTATGGGTGAAAGATCATTCAGGTAATAGGCAAATTGAACAGGAATAGGTTTATCCAGGCCAAATTCCTTCCGCACGGCCTGCAACGATTGCACATCGGCGCGCTGGCCCTGCGTCATCCGGGCCGGGTCGACAGGCAAGATATTGAACAGGAAAAACACCACAACCACGATCCCCAGCATCACAGCGATGCCATAACCCAATTTGCGGAGAAAGTAGCTGATCATCATTTACTGCTTCTGAAAATATTCCTTTACCAAATCCTCATACTTAGGCATGCTGCGATAATGCCACTTATTAATGACCACTCCATCCTTCATCAAAAACACGCCTGGATTTGCCCGGATCATCGTTTTTAAAGGTACGCCATCGGCATAATAGATTTCCGTAACCAGGTGATTTGCTTTGCTAAAAGTTTCCGCATCCGGCGCTGAGTTGGAGGTGAGGAATACAATGTGGGTATGATAATTCTGTATCAAAGTTGCCGCCAGCGCGTTCAACCGACCAACAGCATCCACATTGGTATGCCTGAGATCATAAGCCACGATAATAAGGTTATAATACGGACTGCCCAACAACTCTTTGGTATAATCATTTCCCTGTGCATCCTTTATCGCCAGGTCCTGTATCTTGGGGGTAAATCCTTTTTTAACCAACACACTTTCAGGGGTACCGATGACAGCCCAGTTATTATCTTTCCAGATGCCGGTGCTCATGTAATCCTTATCGGTCATCATTTTAGCCTCGCCTGTTTTTTTATTTTTGAGGTGATAGGTGATCTCGTACTCATCCGGCTTGGCACCCGGTGGTGTTTTCATTTCATCCAAAATATTGGCACCGACATGATAGGGCAGGAAATCGATCACCGGCATAAAATTGTAAGTGTATAAGCCGATGCCAAGGGCTACTACAACCGATCCGATCAACAGCTTATCTCCTGTCTTTTTATTAAAAAGCGGCGTGATGGTCCTCCGCTTAAAGAACACAACCAATATCAGCAGCAACAAAACCATATCCTTACTAAACGACTGCCATGGCGTAAGCGGGATGGCATCGCCAAAACAGCCGCAGGTTTGCACCACTTTAAAATAAGCGGAATAAAAGGTGAGAAAGCCAAAGAAGATAATAAGCAGCAATAATCCCCAGGCTACTGAAACAGCACGGACACCGATGAGCAACGCGAAGCCCAAAACGATCTCGAGTGTGCATAGGATAACTGCCAGGCTAAGCTCGAAACCATGTAAAAAATCAATATGAAAAACATCAAAATATTCCTCCAACTTATAGGAAAAGCCCAGAGGGTCGTTGATTTTGATCAGGCCCGAAAAGATGAACAGTAAGCCTACCAATATCCTGCAAACCCAGACTGCTTTTTTCATTTTACCTCAAGTTTTATTAAAGCGAAAACCGCATAGTTCAGCATATCCTGGTAGTTGGCTACTACACCTTCAGACGCAAGCGTTTGGCCTTTATTATCTTCTATCTGCTTTACGCGAAGCAGCTTCATCAATATCAGGTCGGTTATGGAGCTGATGCGCATATCACGCCAGGCCTCACCATAATCATGGTTTTTGGCAAACATCAGTTCTTTAGTTTCATTGGCCTTGGCATCAAAAAGCGCGCTCACATGCTCAACCGAAAGCTCATTTGACGTATCAGGGCCACAATCCAGTTGCATCATGGCGATGAGGCAATAGTTTACAATGCCGATATATTCGCTGGTGATATCCTCATCTACCTTAGATACCTTCTTCTCTTCCAGCGTACGGATGCGCTGGGCTTTGATAAATATCTGGTCGGTAATGGATTCGATACGCAATATGCGCCACGCAGTGCCATAATCACGGGTCTTTTTCATGAAGAGCCCTTTACAAATTTTTATTACTGCGTCGTATTCTGCTGCGGTGTTGGACAATTGTTGTAACGTTTGAATGTTGTAAACCAGTGCGATGCAGGGCCGGCATGCCGATGACTCCCTTGTTGCTCCTACAGAAAGGTGACGCACTATCAGGACACAATTTTACAGATATAAAGGTAACTTTACAACATTAAAACCTTTCAACATTACAACAAGGTGAAAAATACATTTTTTCGGAAAAAAGAGACCATAAATGCCGGCGGGAAACTCATCGACCTGGGTACGCCAAAAGTAATGGGTATTATTAACCTCACACCCGACTCTTTTTATGCCGGCAGCCGCAAACCCGAACTGTATGATGCGTTGAAACAGGCTGATAAAATGTTGGTTGACGGTGCTGATTTCCTGGATATCGGGGCTTACTCGTCTCGGCCCGGTGCGGATGACATCTCTGTACAGGAGGAGGTGGACCGCCTGCTCCCTGTGGTGGAAATGATCGTGAACAGCCACCCGGAAGCCGTTATTTCCATCGATACCTTTCGGACGCAGGTGGCAGAAGCAGCCATCAGGGCCGGGGCGCATATTATCAATGATATTTCCGGCGGTCAATTAGACGAACAAATGTTTGCTACCGTAGCCCGGCTACAGGTTCCTTATATCTTAATGCATATGAAAGGCACTCCGCAGAACATGAACCAAATGGCGCATTACAATGATGTTTTTACCGAAGTGCTCGATTATTTTGCAAAGCGGTATCATCAGTTAAAACAATTGGGTATGCATGATGTGATCATCGATCCGGGTTTTGGCTTTGCCAAGATGCAGGAACATAGCTATGGGTTAATGAATCGTTTACTGGATCTGAACATTTTGCAATTGCCCATACTGGTTGGTGTATCCCGCAAAAGGATGGTTTATAAGGTAACCGGTGGCACTGCAGAAGACGCCTTGAATGGCACGACCGCCCTGAACACCATCGCCCTGACAAAAGGGGCGAATATCCTGCGTGTGCACGATGTAAAAGAAGCGGTGGAGGCTGTTAAGATATTTCTCGCGTGTCAATAACGGCCCTCAATCAATCCGGCAGTTTTTGATATTGCGATGCGATCTGGTCAGTCACATCAACCCCTATGGTTAAGGTAGTGCCTGCTAATTTTAAGGGTTGGCTATAGTCGTTATGATCAAAAGAAATATAACTGTCACCGTCGCCATTACATTGGCTTGTTTG
>Ga0207671_10002334_pt1 | contig 20475 bp, 19 predicted proteins | sample KBSC24metaG_FD_184352 | JGI IMG/M metagenome (GOLD analysis project Ga0207671, IMG submission 184352) | Corn rhizosphere microbial communities from Kellogg Biological Station, Michigan, USA - KBS C2-4 metaG (SPAdes) (version 2) | ecosystem: Host-associated > Plants > Roots > Rhizosphere > Soil... | reverse complement strand
CCTGAGCCCGATCGCTTGGCGCTCTCCCGCCGAACCCGAACTGGTCGCCGTTCAAGCCCCCGAGCACTTCATCGACCTTGAGCTAGCCGATCCCCTCGGGCCCCTCCCGCACCGCCGCTTCGACTTCGAAGCCTCAGTCTTCGCTTCCGGCCAACGGCCCGAGAAGATAGGTCTCCAGCCCTGGCAGGCCACTGAGGTGTGGGAACGCCTGAAGGCCGCTCTGCGCGAGTACCGTCGCCTCTCCGACGCTCATCAGGACACCCACGATGTTGAGCAGGTCGTCATTTTCTATGCCGGCTGGCTCGGCCACTACGTCGGCGACGCTTCCCAGCCCCTTCACACCACCGTCCAGTACAACGGCTGGACCGGTCCGAACCCCAACGGCTACACCACTGAGCACAAGATTCACTGGAAGTTTGAAGGTCCCTTCGTCGGCGCCAACCTGCACGACTCGGATGTGCAGCCTCGCATTGCATCGGTACACGCGCTCGAAGGCGATGTATTCGATGAATACGTGGCCTACCTGAGGCGAAGCTCGAAGTTAGTTGAGAAGGTCTACCAACTCGAAAAAGCAGGCGGATTCGATGGGGCCGGTTCCCAGGAATCCCGCGACTTCACTGCGGATCGCCTTGCCGCAGGCGCAAGCATGCTCCGCGACATGATCTACTCCGCGTGGCTGCAGAGCGCCAATCCCGAGCCGCAACGGCCGAATTCCGGAGGTTAATTCATTCCGGACGCAGTGTGACTCGGCTAGAAGCGAAGTGCTGTGGCTGAGAGCTGAAAACTGAATACGGAAGCTTCAATCGCCCGCTTCCGCCTTAGCCAGTGCAGGCACCCTACGCAGCAGAGCGGTCAACGCCAGTGTCATCAGCAGCACCATTGGCACCGCGGTGACAAACCAGGCGCCAAAAGCCTGGCCGGCCATGCTGCCGGAAGCCCACATCATCTTCAGCGGAGAAGTGTGACCCAGCATTCCCTGGTCCATAGCGACATGGTTGCCGGAGGTGAACAGCCACCCGCCAAGTCGCACAAACGGAAAAATCAGCGCGATCTGCAGCGGCATGGCCGCGTAGTTCGCTGCCTGAATCGCCGGAACATTCAGACGCAGCCCCAGCGCGATCACCACACAGAGTGCGGTGGGGATTCCGATCATCGGCAGACAACCGATCGCGAATCCGAGCGCGAGCGTCAGAGCCAGGCGCTCCGGCGAGATGCCCTGGCTAAGCCAGCTCTCGACCTTCAATCGCATCGCTCTCAGTGATCTGCTCATCTCTGTTCCTACGCTATCGGCACGAATCCTGTTCCCGATTAGATGTTGCGTAAATCTTCCGTGAACTGAACCAATAGTGCACAGGACACCGGTTCCGTTTCACTTGTAACCACAAGCGTAGGCCGCTTTATCCACAAAAAGACCTCCCACTTTAGGCGCAGAAATCCCATCCAAAGTGTCAATCTGCAGCCATGAGAATCATCCCGGCAGGCGCAGAAGCCCCCGCTTCCGCATTTCAGCCAGAACCTGCTCCACTTTCCAGTCGAGCGCGGCTGTTCCATCGATGATGAGATCGGCATGGACGCCGGAAGGACGGACAAATCGAATGCTGGATGGCCGGACTGTGCCCTCGTACTGCAGCCGAACCGACTCAGGGGTCCGCCCGCGCTCCACCGTGTCGCGTCTCATCCGGCGCTCGAAGCAAATGTCATCCGGGGTATCGACGTAAACCCGGAACTGGTAAAGCGGCAGCAGCTCGGGATAGTAGAGCGCGAACAGTCCCTCGACCAGCACGAACGATCCCGCTCGGATCGCCTCGGTACGTCCCGCCACACGGGTGTGAGTCGCAAAATCATAGAGTGGGCGTTCGATCACCTCGCCCCGCGCGAGGGCCGCTACGTGCTCCGCGAGCAGCGAGCTCTCAATCAGTGCCGGATCGTCGAAGTTCTGCTTCACCCGTTCTGAGAATGGCAGATGACTCAGGTCGCGATAGTAGTTGTCGATCGGGAAGTAAACGCCATCGAGCTCCCGCGCCAGTTCCGCCGCCAGCGTCGTCTTACCCGAGCCCGACGCGCCCGCGATCGCCATCACTACCGGAGGAAAGGGCAGCCTCGGGAATGATGTCGATTCGCCAGACCCGTCTTCGCTCACGACTCTGCATCCACCAGAGCCGCCATCCACATCGACAGTCGCTCCAGCAACTCGGCCAGCTTCCGTTCAACTTGCCTGCCTGCCTCAAACACTTCGGCATGGCTCAACGGCGTGGAACTTAGACCGGAGGCAAGGTTTGTCACGCAGGAGATGCCCAAAACCTCCATCCCCATGTGGCGCGCCACAATCGTCTCCGGCACAGTCGACATGCCCACCAGGGTGGCCCCCATCGTGCGATAGGCGCGGATCTCTGCGGGCGTTTCGAAGCTTGGACCGCTCACCGCCAGATAAACGCCCTCGTCCAGCTTTTCGCCCTCCAGTCCTGCAGCACGGATCGCGAGCTCGCGCAGCCGGCTCGAATACGCCTCCGACATGTCGAAGAAGCGCAGACCGTATCCAGCCCTCTCAAAAGCAAAGCGCGCTTCATTTGGGCCAACCAGTGGGTTCCAACCCATCATGTTGATGTGATCCGAGATCAGCACAAGTTGCCCGATGTGATACTTGTCCGAGATTCCTCCAGCTGCGTTTGTAAGAATCACGGCCCGAATCCCCAGCGCCCCTATAACACGCATCGGAAACGTGACCGCTTCCGCCCGATGGCCTTCATAGAAATGGACCCGGCCCTGCATTACGATTACCGGAGATCCCCCCAACGTTCCCACCACCAGCCGCCCCGAGTGCCCCTCCACCGTCGACCTTGGGAAATTGGGAATCTCTTCGTAAGGAATCATTACCGGGTTCATCACCGATTCGGCCGCAGCTCCAAGTCCCGATCCCAGTACGATTCCCAGGTGGGGCTGCAGACGTCCAATCTTCGTGCGGACATACTGCGCGGCTTTCATGACATCGTCGAAATAACTCATATTTTGCGAATAAGTTCCGTTGCTGCGATTCTACAACTGAACATGATGGCTCTCGCGTGACGCGATCGCCACCGCACCGGAGGTTCCCATGTGCCGGAACATCAAACCGCTCTTCAATTTCGATCCCCCTGTCACGGACGAGGAGATCCGCGCTGCGTCTCTTCAATTCGTGCGCAAAATCAGCGGATTCAACAAGCCCTCCAAGGCCAACGAGACTGCATTCATGACGGCCATCGAAGAGGTCTCCGCCGCTTCGGCCCGGCTCCTGGCTGCACTCGAGACCACAGCCCCAACTCGCAATCGTGAAGAAGAAGCAGCCAAAGCGCGCCTGCGCAACGAAGAAAGATTCCCCAGGAACTTAAGCCAATGAAAGAGATCGTAGCGGTGATCTTCGGCCTCGGCCTGCTCGGCAATGCCTTGCTCTTTGTTCCGCAGGTCATCGCGGTCTGGCGCAAGAAAAGCGATGAAGGCATATCGCTCATCACCTTCGGCGGCTTCAGCGTTCTGCAGGTAATTGGGACAATCCACGGCCTTTATCAGCGCGATCCGTCGCTGATCATCGGCATGGCCGCAAGCCTCCTGACTTGCGGTTCCGTGACGGGCCTGACCATCTTCTACCGGATGCGTCGGCTAAGCGGCCCCGGAACACCCAGGGCCACCTAAATCGCAGTCCACCATACTTCTACTTCGCCCAGAAAACCCTCTCGGGGAGCGCACAGCATCTAAGCCATTGTCTGTGAGGCACCCGGAGGTTCTCCGTGACCCGCACCCGACCCATTCTGGCGATTTACTTCTTGCTGTCAGCCGCGTTTGCAGCGGCTCAGAGCCCGCGCGACCTGGTCAGACAAGCAGTCCAGACGGAACTCGCATCCTCTCGTAACGACCATTCTCATTGGCTGTATTTCGACTTCGATCGCAAACCCGACAAGACCGTGAAGCGGTGGGTTGCCGAGGCTCACTCCGTCAGTCTGGAGCGCGTGGTTGAGAGAGACGGCCAGCCTCTGCCCGACTATCAGCAGCGTCAGGAGATGAACTCGTTCATTAACGATCCCGGCGCACAAAACAAGAAGCGCAAAAGCGGTCAGCACGACGACGAACAGGCGGCGGAGCTCCTGGAAATACTTCCGGATGCCTTCATCTGGAACATCGAAGGAGAAAAGGGAACCGAGACGCTCCTGCACTTCAGGCCTGATCCCCAGTTTCATCCGCCCGACTTGGAAGCTCGAGTCTTCGCTGCCATGGAAGGCGAGATGGCGATTGATCGCCGGCAGCATCGCATCGCCACGTTGAAAGGCCACCTCATTCATGACGTGAAGATCGGTTTTGGCATTTTGGGAGAGCTGAAGGCCGGCGGCACCTTCGACGTTGAGCGCCGCGAACTCACACCAACGGTGTGGGAGATTGTCGAGACACACGTCCACATCCAGGGCCATGCACTTATCTTCAAGACAATCTCTGAAAATGAAGACGATGTGAAATCCCACTTCAAGCAGATCGATCAGGGAACATCACTGCAACAGGCCAACCAGGAGCTGCTGCAGCTGAGCCCCGACCCCGCAAAAGGGGCCAGCGCTTCAATCAGTGGTCACTGACTCAATCGCCAGCTTCAGAGGCGGGCAGCGGAAGTGAGGGCGCAATCCGTTTCGGCGCCGTCAGTCGGGGACGTCCGCAAGCTGCCGGAACATTGCGCATTTGCTTGAGGAAGACCCGATTACCTGGCCATCCCGGCCTCAGCGTCGACCAATAACTCGACACGGACATCAGGGGCTTCTTCTGGTCAACGAGCTGATTTTCAAGAATGCTCACGCCGCAAAGCAAGTTGTTGTCCGGCTGGAGAATCGTCTTTCGCGGATCGTGCGGGGGTAGATGCTTGTCCGCGCTCCAATCGAAGTCGCATCCATAGCGCCGAGAATCCTCATAAGTCAGTTGCAGAAGTCCTGCTGCGCGAACCATGCGATGGCTCACTCCATCAACCACGGCGACCTGAGGTTCGGTGTGTTGAACATCCGCCGTCGCCTGCAATCCAGCCTCAGCGCCAGCCAGCGCCTGAAAGAAGTACGCCCAGAATGCCCGCCGGTCTGGTTCTGCGATGCCGCTGAATCGGGGACAGAACTGTGCTACCTTGTGCCCCATCTTCGGAGAGACTAATTCCTCCGGCAGCGCCCTTTCGATCGTTGCATCCCACTCCGAACGCCAGGTGTCATCGTCTCCGAGGACGGCTTTTTCTTCGGCGATAGGCGTTGAGGGTGCCGGCTTCAATTCCGGTCCAGGAGACATGGGAACCGCGACGGGCGCCGACTCTGCAGGCTCTGGATTACTCCGGAATGCCACGAGTCCTGAGGCCAGTCCAGTGGCCAGCAGGCAAGCAGCGACACGCAATTTCCGCGATACCGGCACTGACAGAAGAGCCTCCTCTTAGGTCTGATGCCAGCCGCCGGAACCACAGTTGGTCGTGAGTTGTCGTTCGGGGCTAGTTTGTGATGAATGCCATTCATTTCAAGGTTTTACGCTGAGGAATACAGCTACTTGTCATGTGCAAGATTCTGCGAAACCTTGTACTTACCGGGCAACCCCGTCACCGCGATCGGGATCACTGCCCCTGCATTCTTCTTCTTGAAAAATGGCGCGAGCGGCTTCAGCAGCAGGGATTTGAACCCAGTTGACGTATGCGAGATGTCTGTATCCATTTTTAGATTTCCCGTAAGGTGTACCGCCTCATCGTGAAAGCGATAACTTCCGGCAAGTGCGGCCTCGGCCCCCGGCACGCGGAATCTGAGGCGCGGAGTAGTGGCGACCCCATTTTCGATCTTGGTAACACCATCAACCGATGACAGGACGTCCGTACCCGGTAAGGGAGCGCTGGGGTCCGCTGCGAGTCCGGTATTCTTCTGCTTCCCCTGCGCCCTCTGGCTGAACGCCGAAAGGCTTTTTTGTGTATCGTGGTCCGCGATTTTTTCTGCAGGCACATTAAAACTTCCATTGACTCTCAAGCGGGCGATGAAGCCATCTCCCGGGGGCCCGAGATACGCGTGGCTTTTCAGAGATACCGGTCCAGTGATTGGAACAGTGTCGTGGATAAACGGGCGCATCACGTCCTCGGCGCGCCCGCGATCTACGCTGATGTCGAGGTTGGTCTTCTTGGGAGCACCTGCGATCGAGCCTGCAGCGTGAATCATCGTTGCCCCAATCTTCACGTCGATCGAATGCACTTCGAGGTCGCCATTCACCCCACTGAGTGAGGCTTGCAGTGTGCCATCCACACGCGTCGGTTTGCCTTCCTTTACAGCGAAATTCGGAGTTGTCTCGGAAGCTTCCACCCGCATTTGCCGAATCGCGCCTTTGAACTCGCCCCGCGAGTCGAGAGTGCCGCTGATTTCACCCACATCATGCAGATTGACTCCGGTAAACGCAAAGTTGCCGCTCAAGGGAGTGGCATCGAAGTCGCGGCCACGAATCGGTCCCATGCTGCCTCGAGCGATGATTCGTCCCCGAGGAATCGCATTCTGTATGTCGATGGCGTAAGTGAATGCTTCGCCCTTGTGCAGGTTTGTGATCTCCACCTGCTTGATCGGAAACAACAGAGGTTTGGCGCTCTGGCGTAGAACTTCAAGCATGCTGTTGTGTACCACAAGCCTCTCGATCATCGTGTCGGGACCGCTGAATTCCTTGGCGCTTCCCGCTGGGAAACTCAGTCGGTTCTCATTTCCGCCGATTGCCGGAATGACAACATGAAATCCGGTGATATTCACCAGTTCCACGCGTTGGCGAAGCATGACGAGATCGGTCCAGGTGCCCACGACTCTCATCGAATCGATGTGCCCGAGGGGACGAAGGCCGGCCGGCGCCGTCTTGCGTCGAATCGTGATTCCGGTGGCTTCGAAACCCGGGCGAGGGAAGTAAATGCGGTGATAGCCAGTGAACTTGACGTCGCTGGTAAGGACGTCTTCAAGCATTGCGTGTATCTTGCGATGCCTGTACGGCCAGTTCGCACTGATAAGCACTACGGCAATCGCAAGCAGGGCGCCTGCGGCGACGATTGAGATATGCACCCATAGCGGAGCTTCCTGCCAGATGCTCCGCACCCGCTTGCGAATCTTATGACTCTTTTTCGGCGTTCTTTCAGGAGCAGGCGGAGGTGCAGTGTCATCATGCACCGCGTGAGCTATCGATGAGTGAGCCATAATCTATGAGACCTGAACGCAAAGAACGAATTGAAAATATCGAAATAGAAGAATGCCGCTGAGCTGCGGCGGATCTCAGAAAATTAGCCATACCGGCCCGCAAGCCTGCATCTTGGAAGCTCAAAACATTGAGGCCGTTGCCCTGTGGATTGGCTGGGAGTGGCGCAGCTCCGTCTAACCGAGAAACATCCCCGCAATCGAAGCCGAAATCAGGTTGGCCATGGTTCCAGCCAGCATGGCCCGAACGCCAAGCCGCGCAAGATCGTTCCGCCTCTCGGGCACGAGGGCCCCGATCCCGCCAATCTGCATTCCAATCGAACCGAGATTCGCAAATCCGCAAAGCGCGAACGTCGCGATCGTGAACGACCGGGGCAGGATGGTCGCCTTGTGGACGCCAAGAGCGATGTACGCGATCACCTCATTCAACGCCATGCGCGTTCCTAACAAATTTCCGATCACGCTGCAGTCCTGCGCCGGCACTCCAATCAGCCACGCGACTGGCCAGAAAATGTAACCAAGAATCTCGCCCAGACTTCCCGGAACCCAGTGAAACCCCGCGTGCAAGTGGACCCAACCCAGCAGCATGTCGAGCAGCGCCACGAGCGCGAGGAAACTGATCAACATAATCGCAACATTTAACGCCAGCTTGCCACCGTCGATTGTGCCTCGCGCGATCGCTCCGATCAAATTCTCGTCCTCATGCTCTTCGCTTTTCGGAATGATCACCTTGCCTTCCGTGGCGGGAACTTCGGTCTCAGGCACCAGCATCTTTGCCATCAGGATCGTGCCCGGCGAAGTCATAATCACAGCCGAAAGCAAGTGTCGCGCTTCGATGCCTTGCGAGATGTACATGGCCATGATGCCGCCTGAAACGTGGGCCATGCCGCTCGTCATAATCGTCATTAATTCGCTGCGCGTGGCTCCAGCCAGGAACGGCCGGATCGTCAGCGGAGCCTCGGTCTGGCCCATAAATATCGAGGCCGCCACGTTCATGCTCTCGGCGCCCGATATGCGCATCGTCTTCAGCATGACCCAGGCCAGCGCGCGAATGATGATCTGCATCAATCCGATGTGATACATCACTGCAAAAAAAGCCGAGATGAAAATGATGGTTGGAAGAACCTGGAACGCAAAGATGGAACCCAGCGAAGTATCCGGTGTCCCGAGTTTTCCAAAAAGAACCGCAGTGCCGGCAGCCGTAGCACTCAGCATCTTCGTGACCACGCCGCCTGCCCAGAACATCGCGCGCTGTCCGAAGTCAAAACGAAGAACAAAAAACGCGAACAAAAGCTGGAGACTCAGCCCCCAGACGACCGTGCGCCAGCGGATCCGCCGCCTGTCAGTCGAAAACAACCACGCCGCAAGAAGAACGGCCAGGATCCCCAACACACCGGTAAAGCGTTGCAATCAGTTGCTCCTTGAAAGAAAGCCTCTCAGCCCTCAGCTTTTCTCGCATTCCGGACCGCGGGCAGCCAGTGACGCCAGATACACCGCACGTGTTCTCGCACTGAAAGAGCCTTGAATCAACCTGTTTCACTTACCTTATCGCATCCTTCAGGTAAGCTTCCGCATTTTCCCTGGTGAAGATGTGGCTGACCAGCGGCACCTCTTCCGGAGGCTCACTCGAGAACTTGACGGCTGCCTTGATACGGGCCACCGGCTCCGCGAGGAGTGCCTCGTTTGTCGCGTAGAGCGTGGCAAAATGCTGCCCCTTCTCTACCCGGGCTCCACGGCGGGCGTGGAACTCGATTCCCGCATGCGGATCGACCGGTTCTCCGGCCTTCACGCGACCGGCACCAAGCCTCTGCACGGCCCAGCCCAGTTCCATCGTGTCCATTTCGGAGACATACCCCGTCTCCCATGATTCGAGCTCGAATGTTACGGCCGGTCTGTGTGCCGCCTTGAGATCGTCGAACACCGAGACATCGCCCCCCTGTGCGCTGATCATTTCAAGGAAGACATTGAGGCCTCTTCCGTCGGCTAGGACGCCTGCCGCAGCCCGGTATCCCTGCTCGGCGGTCTCTGCCTGCCCGCCGAGATGAATCATCCATCCGGCGAGGCGTAACGACAAATCACGTAGATCGTCGTTGTCTCTTGCTATCTCTCCGCGAAGCAATTCGACGCATTCGGCCAATTCGATCCAGTTGCCGGCAGTCCGGCCCAGTGGCTGACCCATATCCGTCATCAGTGCGACCGTTCGGGTCCCGGCACTCTCAGCCGTTGCGACCATGAGCGCAGCCAGAAATTCAGCATCGTCGCGATCTCTCAAAAAAGCTCCCGATCCTGTCTTCACATCCAGGACGAGAGCGCGAAGGCCTGCAGCCAGTTTCTTACTGAGGATGGACGCGCAGATGAGTCCCGGATCTTCGACTGTTCCGGTGCGATCGCGTAGTGCATAGAGAACTCGATCGGCTGGAACAAGGCTCGGAGTCTGGCTTACGATCGCCAATCCACATCTCTGGACGACCGCTTCGAACTCGGCCAGCGAAAGCGCAGACCGAAAGCCCGGAATCGAATCGAGCTTGTCGAGAGTGCCACCTGTGTGGCCCAGCGCTCGGCCGCTGATCATCGGAACGGCAACTCCGCACGCGGCAGCAAGCGGTGCTGCGAGGAAGGTTGTCTTGTCGCCTACGCCGCCTGTCGAGTGCTTGTCGACCGCGGTCTTCCCAAGATGCGAGGAATCGAGCTTCTCTCCCGAATCTCGCATCGCGATTGCAAGTGCGCGCGTTTCATTGATAGAAAGCCCGTTCATCCACGCGGCCATCAGCCATGCCGAGAGCTGTTCGATGGGGATAGATTCTTTCGCGGCCCCTTCAACAATGAACCCGATTTCGTTTTCATCCAGATCACGGCCGTCCCGCATCTTGCGGATCAGATCGACCATCTGCAAGGGTGCGCCGGTACTTGCATCTCTTTGTTCAGGCATGAAGCCCAACCTCGGTCTCAAGAAGCTTTGAGACTACCGCATCCGGCGAACGTGCACTGTGATTCCCAACCCTAGAAGCAGACGCCTTCTCGATGGAGATCAATGTTGGTCAAGAGGTCAGAGCCCTTGGCCGCGTCGGCGGGTGGTTCGGCATTCTTAAATTGGAACTCGGCCGACACCTTCCACGGCTGACAAAAGAGATTTCTCGGTTCATCTCCGAGATCTGTCCGATCAGAAAAAATTCCCGGCTCGCAACAGCTTCTGGTGAAAGCAGTGTTTTGCTGGTGCAGGTAGTTCTCTACTTGCTCCCGGGATGTGCCGGATTTAAGCGCGGATCGATAGGACGCCAGCGTGTTCTGGAAGCGGACTTCAGCGTCTTTACGTTCAGACCTCTGCACCGCACTGACAAGCACAATCACGAGCACCACAAGAACTCCCAATCCAAGCCACGTACGCATCTTCGATCTCCCGGCGAACTCTTTGGTAGAAAATTGACTGTTGAACTTCTTTTACCCTCTGTCGGGGTGCTGCTTCAACTTCATATCGAACCCGAGCGGAAGCACCTCGTCGAAGCGCATCGTCGTGGTTCCCGCGGCGGCGGGAAATACAATTGCGGTCTCAGGTCTGGCAAACTCTGCGAGCATCTGCCGACAGGCACCACATGGCGGGCTGGCTGCCCCGTTCAGGTTTGCCACAGCGACCGCAGCAATTCGGAGATCTGGCCCAAATTCGCTTACCGCTCTCACCAGGGCGGAACGTTCGGCGCAAATGGTCAGCCCAAAGCTCACGTTCTCAACGTTCGTGCCCGTCACCACCTGTCCATCACTGAGCAAAAGCGCGGCTCCGACTTTGAATCCCGAGTAAGGCGAATAGGACTTCTCCGCAGCAAGCGCCGCATCTCTCAACAAACCGTCGAGCGTCATTTGCGATAGGCTCGTCTTCATGGTGGCAGTCTCGTTGTAACAGGTGGAGCTTTGAGGCTAATCCATGAGCGGTTCCCGTGTACATTTCTCACCCTGGCGAGTCATATCCGCAGTTACCTGTCCGATCATCTGGTTTGCGTTGCTCACGGTTGCCGGTGGCAGTCGCGCAGATGCGCAACACTCAGATTCGCCTGGCGCGTTGCCACAGCCGACGGGCAGAGATCAGACTGAGCATCCGTCACTCGACGTCGCTTCCATCCACCCCGATAACGCAGACCACACGGCTAGAACCCACATCTACTCGTATTCCAAGGAAGGGCATTTCATCGCAATCAACGCTACGCCATTGCAACTGATGCAATACGCGTACGCCCTGCCCGACTCCCGAATTCTCGCCATCCCGGAATGGGCCCGATCCAGCAAATACGACATCGAGGGAAAGTCCGATCCAGTGCTGGTCGATCAGCTGGCTGGCCTCTCGTCTGAGTCTGCCAAAGCGAAAGTGCTGGAAATGGTCCAGACGCTGCTAAAGGATCGATTCCATCTGGCCGCACATAGGGAGAAGCACGATCTGCCGGTCTACATTCTAATTGTCGCCAAGGGGGGACCGAAGTTGGTGGCAGCGAAGAATGACGGCTCAACCATCGACTCAGGCACGCATAACGGCATCGCAACAATCAAGATCGGCAGCAGTTCTCGTGCAATCACCGATCTCGCCGAGATTCTGCCCCGTTATGTTGGTCGGGTAGTTGTCGATCAGACCGGACTCAAGGGCAATTTCACAGTCGGCCTGCGCTTCTCCGCGGAAGACTCGTCGTCATCGCCTGGTAGAGGCACAAAGTCCAGTGTCGACGACCGTGGACCATCCGTCTTCACGGCCCTCAGAGAACAACTTGGCCTGGAGTTGAAGTCAGGCAAGGCCCCAGTCGATGTGCTGGTCATTGATCATGTGGAACTACCGACAGAAAATTGAGTAGGGCCGCCGCGGCTTTATCGCGTTCAGCTATCACAGCCCATGTGTCGCACGATGAATCATCACCAGCCCGGCGATGCAGAACCCCAGCACAACTGAGGACGCGACGAAGGCTCTCCGAAGAGGGCTTGAAGGGCAGAACCTGCGGTGGCTGCGAAATGTGACCACGATATCTCGCTGGAGCTGGGGTGTTTCCCAGCCGGTGAGGCCGCGACGGATCTCGGCAACCATGGCTATCTCGAACAGGCAACAGCAGGCAGCGCTTAACAGGCTGCACGCCGCAAGGATCTCAGTGAGCAGGAGTATGGACACAGCAACCTCACAGCAATTTCGCCGTATGCTCCAACGATCAGGTTCAACGGTCTGGATTTGTTTCTATTATCCAACGTACCCTATTCCGTCTACGCTCGAAAACTACAGGTATGTACCGAAAGTAACGAAAATGGATCCCACAAAGGTGGGATATTCGGGAGTAAGATTGTCAGTTGAGCGGGACTGACCCGCTGCCGCGGCGTAGTCTGGCGCAGGAGTTTACATATTCAGAATCATTCGTTTACGCCGTTTGATGCCTTGAGAGGTCGCATGACACATCCCACTTCCCGCTTCGATGGACAGTCAACTGGACAGGGCCAACGCGCCGAAAGGCGCACTTCACCGTCTCTTGCCGCATACCACTGGAAGGGGCCCTACCCGCGCCTGAACTCGATTCGCGACATCAGCTCCACAGGTGCGTTTCTGCTAACGCAGGAGCGCTGGGAGCCCGGTGAGGTCGTCTCTCTTACTCTTCAACGGAGCGGCCCCCCTGAGAAGGAAAATGGCTTCGCCGTGCAGGCAAAGGCTGTTCGCTGGGACGATCAGGGCGTGGCCGTATCCTTTATGCTGCCTCACGGCGCCGATCTTCGCCTCTGGCAGAGCCCCCTCAAGAGCGCTGATCTCCAGAACGAGCCTGAAGATATCCTGCGCGAATTCCGCGTCGCTCAGACAATCTCTTTCCTGACTCGCATTTCACCGGATACCAGTGTCCCCGCAAGTCGACTTCTTCATGAAGAGCTGAGCAACTACCGCCTCGATAACGCGATTGAGATCGTCCTGAAAGCCGAAAGAATGCTCGGCGCTGCTGTGGAGGGAGATCATCTCGGCTCGCTTCCTGACGTCGTGATGCGCATTGTGGAAGCCGGGTCCTGGTCGTCAGACGACAAATGGATGCTCCAGTTTTGGGCCGGCCTCCTGGCTGCCTCTTGCAGTTCCGATGGGAATGACAAATCCGCCCTCGCTTTTGTTGAGCTTCTCAGCCAGCTGAAAGTGCTTCACATGCGTATTCTTTCGGCTGTATCTGCAAAATCTGCCAAGGTCTCCGGTGGATCCGGCAACATGTCCTCGCGTCCGTTGAAATGGAACGCTTCTGAGCTGATGAAATACTCCGGATCGTCAGACCTCATCAAACTGGACCGCGAACTCAACTACATGGCCGACATCGGAATAATCGCTCCGCGTGAAAAGTCCGCCTTCTTCCAGCAGATGACGGACACCACAATCGCTCTCACGGATCTTGGTCTGCAACTATATGCCCGTTGCAATGGTCATCGCGGCACAGCGCAGAAGTTTTACGGAATGCCAGTCAGCTCTGCAGCAGCTTTGGCGCTAGACAAATAGTCTCTTCAACCCTGTCGACGCGACGTCGCTCCCGAAGCGAACCGCGTGTGCCCGTGCTCGAATCGAGGCTGGTCCCAAATCGGCAAATTTCCTACCCGAAATCTCATCCGGCTCGTTGTTTTCACAAACAAGTGTGACATGAGACACAAAACCGAAAACTGCACACTCCATAGAATGCCGCTTATCGAAGTGCAAGCCCTCGGGAGACGCTGCGTATGAACGTTCTCCGGGCAAGCACTCCGATGAGTTCTGCGGATTCCTGGGAGAGGCATGTTGAGTTCATCCAGAAACTGGTTCCGTCTGCCATTCGTGTACCGGTCCCGCGCCGATCGGTATGAGTCGCCCGCACTCGTAGCTATTCATTGGGATGGACATACGCCTCGGCAGAACGCTGTCGCGAATCTGAGTAACAGCGGCGCATACGTTCTCACCGGCGAAAACTGGAAACCCGGTGAAATTCTCTCGCTTACTTTCCAGCGAAGAGGAACCCTTCAGGACTCGGCCCGCTTCCGCTTCACCCTGCAGGTCAAGGCGATTCGTCGCGATGGGAAGGGAGTCGGTGTGACGTATCTCCTGCCGAAGGACACCGAGTTGCGGCTATGGGAGCCGAGCATCAAGGCGGAAAATCCGCAGGCGGAGCCAGAGGATGTTGTCCGCGAGTTCCGGACCGCTGCAGCGATAGCCTTCGTTCGGCGCATTGCTCCCGAGGCAACTGAACGCGCGACGCGTTTGCTTCGTCGTGGGTTGAGCAGCCATCGCCTGGAAGGCGCGCTCGAGGTCGCGTTGCACGCCGAGGAACTTCTTGCCCTCTCCCCCAGAGGCGCTCATTTGAGTGCCCATCCTGACGTCGTCCTCCGCATTCTGGAGGACGGATCCTGGCCTGAGGTCGACTGGATACGGCACTACTGGTCAGGGCTCCTGATCAGCTGCTGCACCACGGGTGAGCGTACTTGCACACCGGACTTCGAACTTCCCGACCTGCTGAGTCAATTCACTACAATTCAGGCACGGATCTTCGCGGCTGCATGCGACTGCGCCTCCAAGCACGTCGATTCGTATGGTGTAATCGCTGCCGGCAAGCTGGCCCGTTCAGCCGACGAGCTTATTCGCATCTCAGGGGTTCATGATCGAGCACACATCGAGCGAGACATCCAGCATCTCTCATGGCTCGGACTGCTGGAACAGACAGTCAAGTGGAAGTTCTTCTCGCTGATTGACGAAGCGAACATCACACCCACATCTCTGGCTTTGAAGCTGTATGCGCGGTGCCATGCTCATCGCGGCGACCCAGCGTCGTTCTACGGAATACCTGTCGCTGCTGAGTCATCGTATTCTGCCGATTGACATTGAGCTGGCATCATCCGGCTCCGTCTCGTTACGTCTGTCCAGCCTTGGTACACTATCCTACTGCTGCCTAAGTAATTACCTCCCCATTACGAAGTGGCGATTGTGGGAGTAGCATGCACTCAGGAATAATTCTCGGTTGAGTTTAACTGAAGGTCAGGCGGGGTTCGCGGATGCCGCGCAGCTCCTGCAAATTCCAGGAGGGCAGGGATGTCACTGAGGAGTTGGTTCCAGAAGACCTTTCCGCAGGAGCAGACAATACAGGCACGCGCGGAACGCCGAGAGGTTCCTGGCCTCGAGGCGATCCACTGGACGGGTTCCTCTCCAGGCCTCGATATCGTGAAGAACATCAGTTCCTCCGGCATGTACCTGGTCACCCGCGAACGTTGGCGCGAAGGCGAAATCAATCCGATTCGCCTCGTATATCCGGAACTCACCGACGATTCTCCTGAACACCAGGTCACGATTGAGACCAGAACCGAGCGGTGGGGAGAAGATGGGATGGGCCTTTCATTCATCCTGCCCGAGTGCATGGATCTGTGGCTCTGGAAGCCCGAGGAAAGGACTGAACCCGCAAACATCCTGACCGAGTTTCGCCTTTCACGCGCTCTCGCATTCTTCAGGCGAATCTGTCCTGCGGCGACACAAGATCTGAAGCTCCTCTTTCGCGAAGGCCTCGGAAATATGCGGGTCCCGAATGCCGTTGCAATCGCCCATCGCGCTGAAATCATGCTCGCGGCCGAATCCAACTTCGATCGGGCGCACGCGCCGGCCAGCGTCGTGTTGCGCATCGTAAAAGAGGGTTCCTGGGCTGAAGACACTGGAACCCAACACCTCTGGGCCGGTATCCTCGTCACCGCTTGCACCATGTCGGGCGACGATGAGTCGAACCTGCCCTATATCGACTTGCTCGCTGAGATGGCCACAGTCGACACGCGGCTTTATGTTGAAGCTTGTTCCAAGGCGCCAAAAGTTTTTGCGACAAATGGCGCGGTCTCCGCGAATCCATTCATGTGCACTGCAGATGAGATGATCCACCTCACCGGTACAAAGGATCTCTCCAAGATCGACCGCAACATTCTCCAGCTCTCGATTCTTGGATTGCTTGAGCCGCGCGAAAAAGCAAAATACTTTTCATTTGGGCAGATTGCAAACCTCACTCCAACCGCACTTGGCTTGGAACTCTATGCAAGGTGCCAGGGCCATCGAGGCGCGCCGTTTGAGTTCTATGCGGCGAAGCAGAATCAATCTTCAACATTGAGCGACGGGAACGCGAAGATAGAGAACTCAGAACCAGGTTGAGTTTTGTGGAAGCGATCGGCTACCGATTACCTTCCATCAGCGCCTTGACTGCCGCGTGCAGTTTTTCCGTGATCTCCGACTCGGTCTCCAGCGGTCCAAATCGAAGCGGATTGCCTACGCGCACCTCGATCTTTCCTGAGCGGAACCAGCCGCGGCCTTCCGCCTTCAACTCACCGAGCCCGACTAGCGCGACCGGTAATACGGGCGCATGCGCTTGCTTCACCAGTAATCCAATACCAGGACGGAAGCGCGCAAGTTCCCCAGTCGCCGAGCGCGTGCCTTCAGGAAAAACCAGCACGTTGTAACCACGATCCAGCGCCTCCCCTGCGTGCGCAAAGCTGCGCTGAAAATCGCGTCGGCGTGGCAGTGGAAATACGTTGTAGAGCGCCGTCACAAGCCAATACGCCGCAGGACCGAACAGCATGAATCTGCCGGTATCGGGATTCCGAAAGTGCCTGAAATCTTCCAGCATCTCTCCCAGCATCGCCGACGCAACGCGTCGTCGCGTGCGCCCGGGCAACGCGTACTCCACTAGTGCGCCATCGTAAGCCGTGACGTGGTTGCTGACAATCAACATCGGTTCCTTGTTGAGGTGCAGGAGAGGCGGCCTGACAATGCGTGGATTCCCCAGGAACCATACGAACGGTTGTGCAATCAGCTCAAGGAATCCCGACCGGATCCACAGCATCGGCTTCGACCACGGCCATCGCGGATAGATGAAACCGGCCTTCTCCGGCGCGCTCTGCGATCCATGGCTGCCCATCGGGCCTGCGGAGACAGTCGATTCACGAACGCCATCGCTGGTCGAAATCGGAGGCGTATTTTCGTTTGTCCCGGGCTGCCGCTCGTTCGCCAAATCGCTGCGCCCCTCGCCAGAGGTAATCGCCGCGCGGCTGGAATGCTCAAGAGCAGTTTCCCGGACCCGACCTGCAGACACCATCTCCCGCAAATCTCCAAGCGTGCGCGCAGCATCCACGGAGCCTTCCTTTGGCGCATCCGCCATTCTCTCCTCGAGCGCCGCCGCCAACTGCACTTGTCCCAGGCTATCCAGGTGAAAGTCCTCATTCAGTCGCAGATCATCTCCGCCATCTGGATGTTCGCCCGCGATATCCGCGACCAGCGCATAAAGCCAATCACCCCGCGCGCCTTGTGACGTCAGGGCTCCGTTGGCGGGGGAGACCGCTGGGCCTGATCTGCTTGCCACCCACTCTGCGACTGCTTTGCGTCGCACCTTGCCGGTCGAAGTCCTCGGCAAATCCGGTTCCGGCCACACCAGCCATCTGCGAACTCGCTGAAAATCCGCAAGCCGCACATTCGCACGATCAACCGCCTCTTCAGCTTGCTTCTCGTTGCCACGCACCACCAGTACTGCGCATGCTTCCGGCCCTGAAGCGGTCTCAACCGCGACCACCGCGCTCGCTGTAATTTCTGGCTGCTCGTCGAGAACAGTTTCGATATCCTCCGGGTGAACATTCACGCCCGCCGCGGTCACAATCGTCTCGCTCTTGCGGCCCATGAAGCGCAACTCGCCTGTAGCTTGCGTTTCAGCAAGGTCGCCTGTCGCGAGCCATTCATCTTCTCGCTGGAGGAGCCGCCCACCGCTCCATGTGGCCGTCGATATCATCGGTCCCTTCACGAGCACCTCACCGTCGGGACCGATCTTCACCTCGCGTCCCGGCAGCGGTTTGCCGATCGTGCCGCTCGCGACATGAAAGGGATGATTGAGTGTGATCAGCGCGGTCGTTTCGGTCATCCCATAACCCTGCACGACCACAAAGCCCAGTCCATTCCAAAACTGCTCGAGCTGACCTGCGAGCGCTCCTCCGCCGGAGATGAGCGCCCAGAATTTCAATCCCAGCGCGCGATGAACGTCGCGAAATACCCACCAGCGCTTCCACGCCTTCATTCCCTTTGCGGCTGAGATTCGATTCGACAGTCCTGGGTCCGCATTTTCGAGATGCGCTTTCAGCAGGGCCATTACACGTGGAACCGCCGCCAGCACAGAGATCCGCTCGCGCTTGATTGTCTCCACTAGCCGCGGTGCGACAAGCCGCGTGTCAAAGTGAACTTCTGCCGCAAAAATGGGTGGAATCCACAGCCCCATCGTCTGCCCGAAAACATGACTCAGGGGCAGCGTATGCAGAAACCGCAGGGGATGAACGTACTTCTCATACCGCAGATACTTTTGCGCAGCCTGCTCGATCGGCCCCACGCTGGCCAGGACATTTCCATGCGTGTGAACGATCCCTTTCGGATCGCCAGTTGTCCCGGAAGTGAAAAGGATCTGGAGCGGCGTTTCTCTGTTGAGCCCGTGGATAACACCAGCTTCCTGCATGGGCAGGACAAGCGGCCAATCCTCGAACGCCAGTGTCTCAAAGACGTTATTTTGTTGCTTGTTTTTCTGACCGCAATCAAGCTTCGCCAACAGCGCGGCATCGCCCACGGCCAGCTTCGGTTGCACATCTGCGGCTACGCGATTCGCAAACTCCGCATTCCCGAATGCATCCAGCGGAACGACCATCACTCCCCGCATCATGCATCCGTAAAAAGCTGCGATCCACTCCGCGCTGTTCTCCGCCCAAAGCAGCACGCGATCGCCATTGCCGATTCCGCGATCTTCGAGCAACGCCGCAAAACGCCCGGCCCGATGCGCCAAGTCTCCGTACGTCGTCTCACGCCGACGAACTCCCTGGTAGCGCACGATTGCTATTTCGCTCTCGTGCCTCCTGAAATCGTCCAGCAGCGTTCCCAGGTGCTCGCGCAAGTACCTTCACTCCTGCTTCGAATCGTAGCAGCGCACAGCAGGACACGGGTTCATGCATGTGGTACTTCGTCAACTGCCACAGACGCGATTCACATTACCAAGGCTGGTCATGTCAGACTAAAAACTATGAGTGCCACTACCACCCTCTTCCGACCGACTGGGGAATGGGAGCTCGAACTGATTCGGGCGGCGGATTGGCGCGTATTTCCTCCGCGGCTTCCCGAACAGCCAATCTTCTATCCAGTTCTCGAAGAGAGTTATGCCGTACAGATAGCGCGCGACTGGAACACGCGTGACGGCGGCACCGGCTATGTTCTCCGCTTTGCAGTCGAGACCGACTATCTCTCCGGGTATCCCGTCCAGATAGCCGGTTCGCGAAACCACCGTGAATACTGGATCCCTGCCGAAGAACTCGCAGAGTTCAATCGCCACATCGTTGGACAAATTGAACTCCTGAGCACTTTCCATTCATCGAAGTCTCAGAGTCCTGAGGACTGAGCATGAACTACCCCTGGATCGCGATTCCCGACACGTGCATTCCAAGAGCCGCAAACCCGCTCTTCCAGCATCTGCTCGACACCTATGTCAGCGAATCAAATAAGGTCGCGTCGACCTGGAAACGCTTCACCGACTCGGATCTGTCCTACAGACCGCATCCTCGCTCGAGCACTGTCGGCGAGATCCTCCGCCATCAACTCCTCTCAGAGCGTCGGTTCTTCGGGGAGTTTCTGGGAACTCCAGAACCCGCTCCTGACAACGTTCTGCCGGAACTGTTCACCGTCGAGTCAGCAACGAATCGCTTCATCGAACTCGTCCTGGCCCGACTCAAGTTTTTCGCCGAACAGCCCGATGGTTGGTGGCTCGAAACCGTTCCGTTCTTCGACGTTCAGCGCCAGCGCATCTGGATCTTCTGGCGTCGCGTGCTCCATACCGCTCATCACCGCACGCAGCTTACCGTCTTTCTACGGATGCTCGATCGGGACGTTCCTTCAACGTATGGGCCCACTGCCGACGTGACCTGGTCCGGGGCAGATCCAACGAACTCCACCGCCGCCGCTGGCCGCCGATAAACTCACTCCAGCTTTCGCCTTTTCTTTCCCTTCCGTGCGAGTTATGCTCTAGAAGCGTCAAAGCAGATGATGTCCCTCGCCCCTCCCAAGCCGGCCAGCGAAACCGACCCCTTTGCCTGCTTTCATCCCGTCACTGCTGAGTGGTTCAAGGCCGTCTTCGATGAACCTACTGCGCCGCAACGATTGGGCTGGCCAGTTATCGCCCGCGGCGAGAGTGCCCTGATCCTTGCGCCGACCGGAACCGGAAAAACTCTTGCAGCTTTTCTCTGGTGTCTCGATCGCCTGATGCTCCACGACCTTCAGCAGAACGGGGAACCTCAGCTCAAGTCCGAGAAG
>Ga0207671_10002332_pt1 | contig 20486 bp, 10 predicted proteins | sample KBSC24metaG_FD_184352 | JGI IMG/M metagenome (GOLD analysis project Ga0207671, IMG submission 184352) | Corn rhizosphere microbial communities from Kellogg Biological Station, Michigan, USA - KBS C2-4 metaG (SPAdes) (version 2) | ecosystem: Host-associated > Plants > Roots > Rhizosphere > Soil... | reverse complement strand
GAGGAGTCGTTATTCGAATTAAATATCGACTATTCTGCGGGTGGCAACTATGGTGTTTATGGCGGTGCGCCCAACTCTACCAGCATCAACGGTCTCATCTGGAGTCCCTGGGTGGTGGGGACCGATGGGAAAGAAGATGATGCTATTCCGCTGGGGTATGGCAATGAGCAGGTGCATGATAAAAACGTATTACGGTTTGGATTTCCGTTGCCGCCTTATACGCTGGTAGACAATCCGGCGTATGATCCTTCCAAAAAGGCTTCTCCGTCCAATCCGGCCAGGATCATGGACCCGGCGTACAAAGCCAGTTCTTTGTTGGTGAGGGCCAATAAAACGGCCGATCCGAGGTTATTCGTCAATGCCTTGCAGCCGTGGGTGGATTCGGCGATCAATTCCCCGGCGGCGGGATATACTCCGGGAACGATACCCAGCGCGGGTTACGTGCCGGTGTCAAGACCTGCTGGCGTGCCAAATCCGAATGCTTATCAGTGGAGCTTTCGTAAATATGCGCCTATTTATTGCAATGTGAATAGTGTGCCGGGGGGACAGGCCGACGGGGCCAATATCTATTTGTTGCGACTGGCGGATGTGTATTTGTTGTATGCGGAGGCTTGTATCAATACGTCGGATGCGGCAACGGGGCTGGAATATTTAAATAAAGTGAAACGGAGGGCATATGGGCAGCCTGTAGATGTTCCTTCGGCGGTGGACTATGCGAGTCTGACCAGTGCCACGGCAGCGGCTGCCGCGGGAGATCCGGTGTTGGGGAATAATCCGTTGTATTATGAGCGGTGGGCTGAGTTGTTCAACGAGGGGCATTGGTGGACGGATATTTGCCGTTGGCATCTCGGGAAGTCCGAGGCGGCCTTTTATGGGAAGAATATGGCTACGAGTGCGTTGAATTTTCCGGATAAGTCGTATGCGTGGCCGATACCGTTACAGGAGACAAATGCAAATGCAAAGATAGGGGGGCAGAATCCCGGCTATTAGCGGATGTGACTCGGGGAGGGGACCAGGTGAGACTGGGGAGAGGGTCTGGTTGTGGATGTTCGCGGAGCCGCGACATATGTTTATTTGAGAAAACTTTTATTATGAACAAGGTGTTTGCTTGCTTTTGTTTGTTATGTTTTTGGGGTTCGATGCGTGTTCGTGCGCAACAGAAAGAGACTATTCAACTGGGTAAGGTGCAACTGACTTTTATGCTGAATGGGGAGGGGACTCCTGTGTATACCGTGAGTTTTGGGGATAAGCCGGTGGTTTTGTCTTCGCGGCTTGGTTTTGCATTAAAGGAGGATGCGGTTTTTTATAAGGGGTTCGTGGTGCGGGGGATAGAGCGGACGAGGGTGGATGAGACATGGCAGCCGGTGTGGGGGGAGGTAAGGGATATCCGAAATCGTTATGAGCAAATGACCATTCATTTACAAAAAGGGGGGAGAGAGGCGAGATTGCTGGACATTGTTTTCCGGGTGTTTGAGGATGGGGTTGGGTTCAGGTATGTTTTCCCCAGGCAGCCGGATCTCAAGTATTTTGTGGTGGAGGATGAGATGACACAGTTTGCGCTGGCGGGTGATCATAAAACGTTCTGGATACCGGGGGATTATGATACTAACGAATATTCCTATACGACATCGGCGCTGAGCCAGATAGACAATACTTCGCTGGTGGCGGCTTCGACGGATATCGCGGTGCGGGTGGCGCCGGATCCGCAGGCTGTACAGACCCCTTTGATGATGAAAAGCGCGGATGGGCTTTATCTGAATATCCATGAGGCGGCATTGGCGGGTTATCCTGCCATGCAATTGCATGTAGACAGATCCAATTTGGTATTGTCTGCGAGGCTGGTGCCGGACGCAGTGGGCAATAAGGCTTATCTGCATGCTCCTTTTGCCACGCCCTGGCGGACCGTGATCGTCGCTGACAAGGCAGCGGACATACTGGCATCGAAGCTGATATTGAATCTGAATGAGCCGTCGAAGCTGGCGGCAACGGACTGGATACATCCCATGAAGTTTGCAGGGGTATGGTGGGAGATGCAGACGGGGAAAGGCACCTGGAGTTATTCTGACTATGCGGACAGTCTTTCCGTTACGGGGGCGATGATCCCCAGTGGTCATCATTCGGCGACGACGGCAAATGTGAAACGATATATTGATTTTGCGGCTGCGGGTCATTTGGGCGGGGTATTGGTCGAGGGATGGAATGTGGGTTGGGAAGACTGGTTTGGTAACTGGAAAGAAAATGTGTTTGATTTTGTTACGCCTTACCCGGACTTTGATATCCGGGAACTGACGGCCTATGCCCGAAGCAAGGGGGTACAGCTGATCATGCACAATGAGACTTCGGGCTCGGCAACGAATTATGAGCGGCAGATGGATACTGCATTCCGGTACATGTCGCGCTGGGGGTATCATTCCGTAAAAACGGGTTATGTGGGGAAGATCATTCCGCGTGGGGAGCATCATGATGGGCAGTGGATGGTCGATCATTATCTGCGGGTGGCGCAAAAGGCGGCGTCATACCAGGTGATGCTGGATGCGCATGAGCCGGTGCGTCCAACGGGGCTGCAGCGTACCTATCCCAACTGGATGGCTTGTGAGGCGGGCCGGGGCAATGAGTACAATGCGTTCAGCAATGGGAATGCGCCGGAGCATGAGACGATCCTGCCGTTCACGAGGCTGATAGGTGGTCCGATGGATTATACGCCGGGTATTTTCAAACTTCGCGGTTATTCTTCCGTGCCGGGCCGGCAGGTGCATACGACGCTGGCCAAGCAACTGGCGCTGTATGTGACGCTGTACAGTCCATTACAGATGGTGGCGGATCTGCCTGAGAATTACGCGTTGCATCCGGATGCTTTTCAATTCATCAAAGACGTGCCGGTGGATTGGGATGATACCCGGATATTAGAGGCGGAGCCGGGAGACTATGTAACGATCGCGCGGAAAGAAAAGGGAAAGGGGGCCTGGTTTATCGGGGCTGTCACAGATGAGCGGGGACGGATGATGAGTGTGGCGTTGAGTTTTTTAGAAAGGGGAAAGAAATATAAGGCGGTGGTTTATAAAGATGGGGAGGGCGCCGACTGGAAAGAGAATCCGGAGGCTTATGCTATCGAGACGCTGACAGTGGATAGCAGGACGCAGCTGTCGGTGAAGCTGGCGCCGGGTGGGGGAGCGGCGGTGAGTATTATGCCGTTGTGAGGGGGGCGGGGCGATAGGGCGGCGAGGGGTGAGGGGTCAGACGGTTTTGATCTCCATGATGCGGTGTTCGAATTCTTCGTTGGGGACGATGGATCTGTTCTTGACGCGTGTCTTGTAGGTATTGATCGTATTGACGGAATATTCCAGGATGCGGGCTATTTTTTCGTTGTCGTGGATGCCCATGCGGATGAGTGCGAAGATGCGCAGATCGGTATTCAGGAATTCGTTGTCTTTGAGCTGGATCTTGTCTTCTTCGCGGAACAGGTCGTTAAAGTGGCGGATAAAGTCGGGGAATAGTTTGAGAAATACTTTATCGAAGTTGTGGAGGAGTTCGTCTTTTTCCTTTTTCAGATTGGTATTGTTCACGAGTGCGATGACGTCTTCCCATTTGCGATAGGCGATCTTTTGTTCGAGGGATTTTTTGAATTTTTCAATTTTAACGAAGATCTCGGAGTCGGCGTTGAAGAAAAAGCCGATGTATTCTTCCTTTATCTTATTGGCTTCGGAGAGTTTGTAATTGGTTTCTACGAGACGTTCGTTGATGGCTTGTTCCTTGACGTGTGCTTCGGTGATGATGTGTTGGGCGGCTTTGAGGCGATGGACCTGGCGTAGCACGGTGATTACGAGGACGATGACTACGAGGAGGAGGAAGGTGGCGATGATCGACCAGGTGAGGAGAATGCTTTTTTGTTCTTCCATGCGGCTGATCTTTTCTCCTTCGATGAGGGGAAGAATGGCGCTGACCTGTACTTTGCGTTGCCGCGCACCGTAAAAGACGGCATCCCGGATGGCGACTTCTATGTAGGAAGAGGCGTTGCGGACGTCTCCTTTTTTATAAAGCAGCTGAGCCAGATTGAAGATGGCAGCGGTCTCTTTGGTGGAAGACTGGATATCTGCGATGGCGGCGCGGATGAGCAGGACGATGGCCGAGTCGGTTTGTCCGCTGGTAATATAAATATCACTCTGTGTGGAGGTGGTGACTGCGAGTTGGTGGAGGGTGAGATCGGGTCTGCCGAGTAGCTGTGCGAAATCGGCCAGGGCTTCGGCGGGCCGGTTGGATTTGATCGCCGTAAGTCCTTTGTAATAAGAGTTGGAGAAGGATCCCGGCGGATACAGCTGCAGGGCGGAATCCATATACAGGTTGCCTTTTCGGGTATAGGATGGCGTGTTATACCTGTCATTGTCGAAATCACCCAGGTCATAATAATAACGTCCCATGAGGGAGTAGTATTCTGCCTGGAGGCTATCTGGTGCGCCTTGAATATTGATCTTATTGAGCGAATCAAGGGTTTCCTTGAACATGCCGGAGGATAGCAGGCAAAAACCCAGTTTGAGCCGGGCGTAAGTGATCCTTGCAGGGTCGCCTATCTGCAGGGCCGTTGTCTGAAGCTGCCGGGCATAGGTGAAGGCGGAGTCGTAATTGAAGACCTTGTATTCTTCGTAGAGACGCAGGCTGGCGTCGAATACTGCGGGGGAGTTATCCTTTTTGACAGATGCAAAAGCGGTTTTGAGCTGTTCGATGGTGCGGACCTTGGCTGAATCGTATTTTGGCGAGGCTTCGATGGCCTGGTTGAGCTGGAGAAGCAGGAGATTGATATGGTCCTGGTTGGTCTGGCTCAGGGCTGTGGATAGGACAAGAAGTAGAAACCCAGTTAGGAGCTTTCTCATAAGCGTAGCAATAATCCGTCAAAAATATCGGAAAGAAACAGGATTTGCTAAGGGGGGAGCTTTTTTATTTGATATTCCTTGTCTCGATGCGTTTTAAAAAATCATCCCTGTAAGACCTGCCAAGCGGGATCGATGCATTTCCAACCCTAATACATTCTCTTTCAATGGAGGTGATCTTGTCGATGGCGACCAGGAACGATTTATGTACCCGTGCGTAGTCCGAGGCGGGTAATTTTTCTTCAAAAACCTTCAGGGTAGTGCGGCTGAGTATGGGGCGGGAAGGGGTAGAGAGGTATATGCGGACATAGTTCTTCAGGGCCTCGATATAAATGATCTCGTTGAGAAAAACCTTTACGAGCCGGTATTCCGTGTTGATAAACAGGTAACCCGGAGAGGCGGGGGCGGGGGATACCCTGGTTTTTGACTGGTGGAATTCCAGTGCTTTGTGTACTGCGCGCAGGAAGCGGTCGAAGGACACGGGTTTGATGAGGTAGTCGATGGCGTCCAGCTCGAAGCCATCGACGGCGTATTTTTTATAGGCGGTGATAAAGATGACCATGGGCCGGGTGGACAGGCCGCGAAGGAATTGTGTGCCGATGAGGCCGGGCATCTGGATGTCGAGGAATAGCAGATCGATGTCGTGCGTCTGCAGCATCTGCATAGCTTCGTAGGCATTTTTGCAGCGGGCGACCAATTGCAGAAAGGGTATTTGGCGGATATTGTCCTCGAGTATATCCAGCGCCAGTGATTCGTCGTCTATAGCGATACATCGGATCATGATAATTGCAGATTGAGTGAAGCGATGAACCAGCTGGCATCCTTAGTGGTTTGCAACTGGAATTTGCCAGGGTAGATCAGCGTAAGTCTTTTTTTCAAATTGTTCAGGCCAATTCCGTAGGAGTTGGCGTTAGACATCTGTTCGTCGAATTTGTTTTTGACAAAAAGAGACAAATGATGGTCTTCCGTGATGGTGATCTTTATTTCGATGACTGCTTTATCGAAGAGGCCGATGCCGTGTTTAAAAGCGTTTTCCACCAGTGGTATGAGCAGCATGGGTTCTATCAGGTGGCCGGTGGGTTGTTTTTCCGCCTCGAAGCTGACATTCACGTCGTCGCTGAACCGGAGCAGCTGGAGGCTGATATAACTACGGAGATATTCTATCTCATCGTCCAGCAAGACCTTTTCGTTATCCGGATCGTAAAGCATATACGTCATCAGGCTGGCCAGCTCGATCAACATGGGTTCCAGATTGTCCGATCGTTTCCGGGCGAGCGCCACCATGCTGTTAAGCACGTTTAGAAGAAAATGGGGATTGATCTGTGAGCGGAGGAAGGACAGTTCCGTGCGGAGATGTTCGTTCTCGCTGTCCTTTTTGCGTCGTTCGGTCCGGATGTTCTCCCGGAGCACGCCGTAGCCGGTGCTGGCGCTCAGGAAGAAAATACCTGCCATCAACCGAATGCCGGCTATATGCCAGAAGTTATCACGATAGGGGTCAAAACCGGGGGGATTGCCATAGGCATGAACATAGGCGAAGAAGATGAGGGTGCAGACCAGTGTGATCAGCAGTAACAAGGCAATGGTGAGAAGGGTATGAAGGGCGTATCTTTTTTGTATAAGGAATCGTGGTACGAGGTAATGGGCATGGACATAGAACAGAATGATCATGGGAAGCGTGGAGACAGCCTTTATATTAGCGATAGCGGGCCGCTCCAACATGGTAGATTCCGGCCGGCGGAAAAGATAAATAATAGACGCCAGCAGGACCCAGAAAAAGGCATGCGCTAATGCGGGGTTCAGTTTTTTGGGTTTCATGTCCTTATAAATGTACTACGACTTGTTTGGATTGCAGAGTCCGGGCGCTGAAATAGCCGAGAGCCCCTCCGGAGATATTGGTATTGGGATTGGCGGGGGCGGTCGATTGTGCCTGGTTGGCATCGGTGTTTTGTATCAGGGTGGTCAGATAGCTATATACGGCCGAGTCGACACAGGACATAGTCAGCAGGAGGTTGTCGCCTATGTTCAGGTGGCTGCTGTCGTCGTTGATGGGTTGGTGGATATATTTTCCGTCGGAGAGGCGGTCGTCAAAGATGAAGTCTTTGTTACGGGGGATGCCATTAATGGTCTCTGTGAACAGGTAATAGTTGTGCAGGCCGGGAGGGTCCTGGAAATATGGGATGGCCTGGATATTGGTTTTCCTCAGCCGGCTTTGATCAGAGAATCCTATAGAATCGAGTGGTACGGGGAAGGGCATGGTTGAGGTGGCGGACCAGGTGGTGCTGTCGATAGTGACGTGCAGGGTATAGGTAGTGCCGGATGTTCCCTGCCAGAAAGGGTGGGAACTGTAGGAACCCGGGGTTGTGGGGACGAGGGTGTCGCTGAAACTTTTGTTATCGCTGAGGATGACCAGGGCGCCTTCTACGGGAGGGAACTGGTTGAAGTCGCTGAAGTTGACCGTCCGGCTAACAGACACCTGATAGGGGCCGGGGGTGTTAGTGATGGCGCCGGTGATGACGATCTGCGGGGCGGCATTATTGAGATCCACCTGGATCACTTTTTTACAGGAAAGGGCTGTTACTATTGTTATCAGTATCATGGGGGAGACGCGGCTGCTCATGTTAATTAGAATTTGAAGTTGTAGGTGATGGAGGGAACTATTTTGAACAAAGTATATTGGACGGCCTGTGTCCGCGAGGGGTCGGCCGGGTCTTGTTGGAACTGGATGAGATAAGGGTTGGAACGGTTATAGGCGTTGTAGGCCGAGAAGGTCCAGCTGCTTTCCCGGTGGGCGGTCTTTTTTGTGACAATGGTTGCTGCGAGATCGAGGCGGTGATAGGCTGGCATTCGGTAGCCGTTACGTTGCGTATAATAATAAGCCACCTGTCCGTCCACTTCATATTTGCCATTGGGGAAGGTGACGGCGTTGCCGGTGTTATATACCCAGGTGGCAGAGAGCGTCCATTTTTTCGAGGCCTGCCAGATGCCAACGATGGAGATAGCGTTGGTAATGTCCTGGCGGGCGGAATACCAGTTGTCGTTGTTGATGCCATCTATTTTTAACTCGGTGCGGGAGAGTGTATAGCTGATCCAGCCGGTAAGTGGGCCGGTCTTTTTCTTAGCGAACAACTCGAGACCGTATGCGCGGCCTTTTCCGAAGAGCAATTCTGCTTCTACGTTGGCGTTGGCGCGAAGTTCGGCGCCATTTTTATAATCGATCTGGTTGAACATGATCTTGTAATAGGCTTCAGCGGAAAGCTCGTATTGGTTGTCCTTGAAATTTTTAAAATACCCAATGGATCCCTGGTCGGATATCTCTGGTTTGACATTATTGCTGCTGGGTATCCACAGATCGGTTGGGGTGGTGGTAGTGGAGTTCGACAGCAGGTGCAAATTCTGTACGTTGCGGGTGTAGGCGATCTTCACGGAAGAAGATGGGGTCAGGCGGTAGCTGGCGGAGAAGCGGGGTTCGAGGTTGAAATAGGTTTTCACCATGCGGCCGGAAGACCAGGTAGAAGAATCGATAGGACTGCCATTTTTATCATAGGTATAAAAGGTTCCAGGTCCGATAATGCTGAAGGCTGTCCCTCGCAGGCCGTAGTTGAGATTGAGGGCGCTGGTTGGGGACCATTCGTGGGAGAGATAGACGGCGGTCTCCACATCGTATTTACGAGGGAGATCGACGGAATTAAAACTGGAAGACTGCGAAGCATCGAGGACACCCGGTATCAGCGTATGGTGGGTGGTTTGCAACCCGAAGTGAAGCGTGTTGCCCTGGCCGATATAATATTGCAGGTCTTCCTTGAGGGAGAGATCGCGGATTGTGGAAGTGAGGTTAAGATCGTTGTTATTGGACGTGATGTTAATGACATAATTGTAATTGCTATAAATGAAGGAAGTGTTTGAGAAGAGGCGGCTATTGAAGGTATGGTTCCAGCGGGCGGTGGCGGTGGTGTTGCCGTATTGGAGGCCGAAGAGATCGGAGACTCCCAGGCGGTCCTTGCCGAGATAACCCGAAAGGTAGATACGATCGTTTGTGCCGAGTTTGTAATTCGCCTTGGCGTTGATATCGTAGAAGTAAAGCTGATTTTTATTGATGGTCGTATCCTTGGACAGACGGAGAAAGAGGTCGGCGTAGGTGCGGCGGGCGCTGATGGTAAACGATCCTTCGTCTTTTGTGATGGGGCCTTCCATGTTGAGCCGGGTGGAGATGAGTCCGATGCCGCCGCTGAGACCAAAGCGTCGGTTGTTCCCATCGTTCATTTTGACGTCGACGACAGAAGAGAGTCTTCCTCCATATTCGGCCGGCATGGCGCCTTTATACACGGTGACCTCTTTTATGGCGTCAGAGTTGAAAGTGGAGAAAAAACCAAGGAGGTGGTCGGCGTTGTATACTGTGGCTTCGTCGAGCAGGATCAGGTTCTGATCGGCTGCTCCGCCGCGGACGTAAAAACCGCTGTTGCCGTCCCCTGCGGATTTGATGCCGGGAAGCAGCTGAAGTGTTTTGAGGATATCTTTTTCGCCGAAGAGGACGGGAACATTTTTGATCTCGTTGATGCTGAGTTTTTGTACACCCATCAGGGGGCTGGAGATATTGGCGTCTTTTTTAATGGCGCTGACGATGGCTGCCTGTAGTTGAGATCCGTCGGGGAGGAGTTTTATATTAATGAGGGTATCTCTGTGCAGGGGTACGTGCAGCGTATCGGATTGGTAACCGGCGAAGCTGATGACAAGGGTATAAGTTGTTTCGTGTGGGGGGCTTGCAGGTGATGTGCCGGGGCCTATGGACCTGGCGCCGGTAACGGGGGTGGCGGGGAGTGGCGGGGCGGTGATAGAGTAGAAGCCATAGGAGTTTGAGAGGGCGCCTGATCCTGGTTGTTCAAGGAGGAGGATGTTGGCGTTGATGAGCACTTCTCCGGAAGAGTTATCCCGGATGGTACCGTGGATGGTGTACTTTGATTGGGAGAAGGCGGGGATAGTAATGAGCAAGGGTAAGAGACGAAACAGGTGCATGCGTTAAGTTTGGTGTAATGATAGGCATGAGGGCTGTTAACGTGTTGTAAGAAGGGACGTAAGTGGAAGATGTGTATACGAATGTGGGAGATGTGTTAACGGGGGTGGGGACGGTTGAGGGGTTGGTTGGGGCGGCGTGTGGTCAGCCTGTGGTGTGGATCAGGGAAAAAAAGAAGCCCAGATAGAAATCCAGGCCGTTGCTAAAATCCAATATCCTATTAAAAGCCGTATTATCTATTGCAAATCAAGTTCCATATTATTTAAAGCGGGAAACTGTGGTTATAATTGTGGATCGTGTGGAGGATAATCCACAATAATTTACCAAAGAGGAGGTAAATTCACAATTCTGTATTTTTGGAGTATGATCACAGAAAATGATAAGATATATCTCCGGATGGCCATTGAACTGGCCAAGCAGGGTGTGGAAGCCGGTGAAGGCGGCCCTTTCGGGTGCGTTATTGTCAAGGATGGGGAAGTAATCGGGAAGGGTTGTAATGGGGTGACCTCGACGAATGATCCGACGGCTCATGCGGAGGTGATGGCGATCAGGGATGCCTGTCGTCGTCTTGGGGATTATCAGTTAAGGGGTTGTGATGTGTATGCTTCGTGTGAGCCATGTCCGATGTGTCTGGGAGCTTTATATTGGGCGCGGCCGGATCGGGTGATCTATGCGGCTACGCGACATGAGGCGGCAGAGGCGGGTTTTGATGATGCGTTTATTTATCAGGAGATCAATCTGCCGGATGGAGAAAGGCGGATACCGTTTGTGCATGGGGGTGTAGAGGAGAGTGGGGAGGCTTTTGTGTTGTGGAAGGAGAAGGGGAATAAGAAGTTGTATTAGGGAGCGGGGCGTTGGGGTTGGAGCGTGGTTGTGCGGGGGAGGGGGCAAGTGCGTGTGAGGGTTGGGGCCGGCGGTGTGTAAGATGCGCAAAAAAAAACCGGCCGCCCTGGGCGGAACCGGTTACACTAAAAAACGGATAGGCTGGTATTGGTTTATTATTGAAGGAGCAAAGGCCTCGCTGATTATTTATTTTTTCTGTTATATATCTGCCAATTATCAGAGCCGGTTGCACGGAGGGTGATGACCGAATCGGAGTTTTCTACAGTAACATAATAGCTATTTGTTCCATCGCCATTGAATTCGAATAAGTCGGTGATCCAGTAGTTGGCGTAATCCCTTTTCAGATCGAGCAGCAGCTGGATGGGGAGCTGAGTGGATCTGATGTTGCGGGTAACGGCCAGCAGGTCGCCGTTGTCGGAGTAGAAGGCGAACAGGATCATGTCGTTCATTTTAAAAGTCAGCCTGGTATAGTTGGGGCTAGCTTCCAGGTTCATCAATTCTGCTTTTTGGAAATCTTTTTTGAATGATGCTTTGATGACGTCTGTTTTGTCATTGGTGGTGGCGGCGAAGCTGCTGGTGATGCCGACGGTCAGGAGCAGGGCAAAAGCAAAGACTAATTTCTTACTACTGTTTATTACAGTTTGGCTGAGAGAAGTGGTTGAGCGTTTCATATACTTAAATTTTATTGGTTTTTTACTGTTTGTTTGCATAACAAAGATAGAGCTTTTAATAAGTACTATACAATGCATAGTACATTGAATGGCATATTACCGTTGTGAACGGTAAAAATCGAGGGATGAGTAGCGGCCGGTGTTATCCGGGCGGAGCCAGCGGGGAAAAATTGCTGTTTCATATATCTGTTATTATGACCGTTTTGGGGTTTTGTGGTGCCCCGCCGGGTTGTACTGTTGGATGCCAGCGGGGTGCCATAAAAAATATTTATTGAAAACCAATCGATTATGTTTTTTTAAAGGAATGGGATCGTTCGGTTTTGATAGGGTGGGTGTTCGATTATGAATCGGGGGGAGTGGGTATGGGTTTCTTTGAGGGGGGAGTGTTGGGTTGAGACGGGTCGGAGTGGAGGGTTGAGGATGGAATGAGAAGCAATAAGGGCGTTTAGAGGTCGTGCGCTGAGTGCATAATCTGGCATTCTTTGTAGAACAATCTTATTAAAATCGTCTAATGGTAGTCTTGGTTTTATATGTAAGTGCCTTGCGGGTAAAAAAATCTTAACATTAAATTATTGTGTTAAAACATTTGTTAATATCCCCCAAAGACTCTAATTTTATTTTTAACAGATGGGCAATTCCTAGCCTTTCTTCAACCCTACGAGAGGGATTACCCTCCAACCGTCCACTCTGATTAAGTTAGATCCTTGCTACTATTTTTTTATTACTATGCCATATGTATAACGCTTGACGCTATGTGGAAATGACCCCTCCCATTTCACCAGACCCTTTTTCTTCTTGTCATAAATACTTCGGCTTGCTGTAGCTGTCACAGGCTGCTGTCAAGGATCCTTTTGTCCAGTCCTGCGTGGGCGGATGGGCAAGCCTGTGTCTGCGTGCGCGTGGTTGAGGGCATAAAGAAGTCATTAGACCTTATTAATTGATAAACTCATTCACATGAAAAGTATTCAGATTTTTGGCATAACCCCTTTTGAGCATCCGGATGTCGCGCTTGCCCTGGTTTTGGAAAAGGCGGGGGCTGTTCCTGTTCTGCACCTTGGGCATGATAAAGCTGCGGCTGCGGCAGCCATTAAAGAGATATCGGGTAAGTGTAAACGAAATTTTGGCATATGTCTGTCTGTTGCCTTATGGGATGATTTGAGTCTTCCTGATACAGTGAACCTGGTGGTTCTTCCTTTTGGTTTGAACCTTACTTTGCCTGTGAGGAAGGGGGCGCGGGGGGATAAGGGTTCGGCGAGTAAGGGGACCGCAGACAAGGCTCCGGGGGGCGAGAGTTCAGGGGGCAAGGAGGATGTGGGAGAAGGCGGAAAGGTCCGGCTGTTGTACCAGGTGCATTCCATTGCAGAAGCGAGGCAGTTGAAAGAGGCCGGCGGCCGATGGATGATCATTAAGGGCAATGAGAGTGGAGGGTTGGTAGGGGATGAATCTACGTTTATCTTATTTCAGCGTATCCGGCAGGAGATGCCGGATATGGAAATATTGGTGCAAGGCGGGGTCGGTCTTCATTCCAGTGCTGCTTTGTCGGCATTGGGTGCGGCGGGCGTTGTACTGGATAGCCAACTGGTGCTCTTTGGCGAATGTGGGGCGTCGCAGGAATTAAAACGGCTGTGCAGTACTTTAAATGGTCATGAAACGAAAGTGATCGATCGTTACCGGGTACTGGTCCGGCCTAACTCCCCGGTCTTACCGGAGCAGGCGGGTCGTTGCGATCTGTTGAAAAGGGTTGGGCCGCTGGAGGTAGACAAAGGATATATTCCGATGGGGCAGGACATAAGCTTGTCCACAGACATGGTGCGGAGGTACAAAAAACTGGACAGGCTGGTATTTGCGTTGCGTGAGGCGGCGCATGGATCGTTGAAACAGGCGAAAGTGTCTTTGGCGCTGGCGCCGGGCAATGCGCTGGCTGCCGGACTAAACATAAAATATCCCATTGCGCAGGGGCCCATGACGCGGGTGAGCGATGTGCCTGCCTTTGCCCGGAGCGTTGCGGAAGCGGGAGGGCTGCCATTTGTTGCTTTGTCCCTGCTGAAAGGGGAGGCTGCGAGGCAGTTGATCCGGGAGACGCGTATGCTGATGGATGGATTGGGCGAGGCGGGGACGCCGAAGGTCGGGGCAGGGGAGGGTGGTGAAGCGGTATCGCTGAAAGTCGGGGCGGGGGCGCATGGTGCAGCGGCTGGGCGGGCCTGGGGGGTTGGCATTTTGGGTTTTGTGCCGCAGGAGCTGCGTGATGAGCAAATAAGTTATATCCTGGAGGAGAAACCTCCGGTGGTATTGATAGCAGGTGGCCGGCCTTCACAGGCGAAACCATTGGAAAAAGCCGGTATCCGGACATTTCTGCATGTTCCGTCGGCGGCATTACTGGATGTCTTCATCAAAGAAGGGGGGCGTAGGTATATATTCGAAGGCAGAGAATGTGGAGGGCATGTCGGGCCTTTATCCAGCCTGGTGCTTTGGGAAAAGCAAATAATAAGATTATTAGAAGAAGAACATCCGGAAGAGTTCGATCTGCTTTTTGCCGGTGGGATCCATGACGGTGTCTCTGCTGCGATGGTAAGCGTCATGGCAGCGCCACTTGTTGCAAGGGGCGCGCGGGTAGGCGTATTGATGGGCACGGCCTATCTCTATACGGAAGAGGCTGTCAGCACAGGGGCCATCGTCTCTTCTTTTCAGCAACAGGCGATAGCACATGCGGATACGGTGTTGCTTGAAACGGCTCCGGGGCATGAGACGAGGTGTCTGCATTCTGCCTATGCGGATCTTTTCCATGAGGAGAAAGACCGGTTGCGATCGGCAGGATCCGACAAACAGGAGATATGGTCCGAACTGGAGAAATTGAATGTAGGCAGGCTGCGTATTGCTGCAAAGGGGCTTGACAGGAAGGCTGATCAGCTGGTAACCGTGTCAGAGAAAGAGCAACTGGCTTCCGGCATGTATATGATCGGGCAGGTGGTTGCATTAAAGGACCGGATCCTGAGTATCCGCGAATTGCACGAGGAGGTGGGAGAGGGCAGTCTCCGGCTGATAGATGCCGCTGAATTACCGGAGCTGCCGCAGTCGGATGAAAAAGCGCTGGACATTGCCGTTATCGGCATGGCTTGTATCTATCCTGGCGCCAGAAATATAGAAGAATATTGGAGGAATATTATTTTAGGAAAAGACTGTATCACTGAGGTCCCCGATGAGCGGTGGAATAAGGAGCTCTATTATGATGCGCAGTCGATGAATGGGGATAAGTCTCCTTCAAAATGGGGCGGCTTCATTCCCAGGATAGATTTCGACCCGATGGAATTCGGGATACCGCCGCAATCGCTGGCGGCTATCGAACCCTCGCAATTATTAAGTCTGTTGGTGGCGAGGCAGGCGCTGGAGCATGCTGGTTATGGCGGGGGTGATGGGGGCGACAGGGCTACTAACCGTGAAAATGTTTCCGTTATCATTGGCGCTGAAGGCGGGAATGATCTGGCGAATAATTATGGGTTTCGTTGTCAGTTCAGGCAGGTGTTCGGGGAAATGCCACCGGAGGTCGATCAGGCTTTGCCTCGCATGACAGAGGACTCCTTCCCTGGGGTGCTGGCGAATGTCATCGCCGGCCGGATCACCAACCGGCTTGATCTTGGTGGCCGCAATTACACGGTGGATGCAGCGTGCGCGTCTTCGATGGCTGCCATCGACATTGCTTGTCAGGAGCTGATACTGGAAAAATCCGATATGGTATTGGCGGGTGCCGTCGACCTGCACAATGGCATCAATGACTATTTAATGTTCTCCAGTACGCATGCGTTGTCAAGAAATGGGCGGTGTATGACCTTTGACAGTTCGGCCGATGGCATCGCGTTGGGTGAAGGGGTGGCGATGCTGGTGTTGAAGCGACGCGAAGATGCGTTGCGGGATGGAGATACGATCTATGCCGTAATTAAAGGAGTGGGCGGAAGCAGTGACGGGAAGAGTCTGGGATTGACGGCGCCAAGAAAGGCCGGCCAGGAGAGGGCGTTAGAGCGGGCGTATGCCCAGGCGGGATTATCGCCTGCGAGAGCGGGGTTGATAGAAGCGCATGGGACGGGTACGGTAGTCGGTGATAAAACGGAATTAAGTGCGTTGACGGAACTGATGATCCTTTCGGGGGCGACTCCGGGCCAGATACATTTGGGGTCGGTAAAAACGCAGATAGGTCATACGAAATGTGCGGCTGGTATGGCAGGGCTCATCAAAGCCGTTCTTTCCGTATATCATGGAGTGAAGCCGCCTACCTTGCATCTGAAACAACCCAATAACTTTTACCGGCCCGGCATGAGTCCTTTTGCATTTCATGCGGAGACTGTATTGTGGAATGAATCTTCGAGGATAGCCGGGGTGAGTGCGTTTGGGTTTGGCGGAACCAATTTTCACGCGGTGATCCAAAACGAGGGACAGCCTCATCCCAGCCGGCCAGTACTTTCTGTATGGCCCACAGAACTTTTTGTTTTTCGTGGCGATACATATGAAGAGGCGATGGAATTGCTGAAGATGGTGCGGTCCGTACTGATCAATACCGAAACAATAAAATGCCGGGATCTCGCTTATACCCTCGCATTGTATTCTGAAAAGAAGGTGCAGCTATCGGTCGTTGCAGACTGTACAGACGATCTTTTGCTGAAACTGGACCTTGTCTTGTCGGGTGCCGGCTCCAGAGATCTTTTCCCACTGAGACCGGTGGAAGGTAAAACGGCCTTTCTTTTTCCGGGGCAGGGAAGTCAGCATATCAATATGGCCAGAGAGTTGTTTGTCCTTTTTCCGGTGATGAGAAAATTATTACGCGGATATCCTCAATATGAAAAAGTGCTTTTCCCCGATGCGGCATTCGATGAGGCTGTCCGCAGGGAGCAAAAAGAGCGTATCAGGGATACGCGATTAGCCCAACCCTTATTGGGTATCGTGGATCATGCGATAGCCAGCCTGTTACGGGAATGGGGGATCGAGGCAGACATGGTAGCGGGGCACAGTTATGGGGAATTGCCGGCCTTGTGTTATGCAGGCGTCTTTGAGGATACAGTCTTAGTGCCGCTGAGCGAGAAAAGGTCACGATCGATACTGGATGCTACCGGGGAAGATAAGGGGACGATGATAGCCGTCAATGTCGCCGGGGAATTATTGGAAAAGTTACTTCCTAAAGGTTGCGAAGTTTATCCGGTGAATCACAATTCGCCCAAGCAATGGGTACTCGCGGGAGGCACTACGGCTATGGAAAATATGGCCGAGCGTCTCAAAGAAGAAAAGATCTCTTATAAACAACTCGAAGTGGCCTGTGCCTTTCATAGTCCTTTGCTGGCCGGATCGCGGGAATTGTTCCTTACGGCGATGCAGGATGTGGAATTCCGGGAGGCGTCTTTACCTGTCTGGTCGAATACTACAGCCGGGGAATATCCTGCTGATCCTGCGGGCATACGTGAACGGCTAGCCGATCACCTGGTGAAGCCGGTGTTATTCTCTGAAGAGATCGAAAATATGTATGCCGCGGGGGGCCGCATCTTCGTGGAGGTAGGGCCGGGTAAAACGTTGTCGGGTCTTACCCGGAATATCCTGGGCCGGGACGAGCTGGTCTTTCATACGGAGGAACAGGGGGGGCTTCATCATTTGTTATCGCTGGCAGGTGCGTATATGGCTACCGGTAGAACGGTGCGGCTGGAAAAATTATTTGAAGGGCGGGACGTGCAGTTGCTGGATCTGAGTGCGCCAGAGAAATTCAAAAGAAGCAGCACGGCGTGGATCGTCAATGGGCAGATGGCTGTGCCTGCCGTCGGGGTTTTGCCGGCTCATGGTGCGCCGCCTATCGTCAAACCGTTGAACTTGTCTTTGTCTGCGGGGGCGCGGCCTGTGACGATGGCGGGAACACAACCGGTGACGATGGGAGCGGCCGAGCGGATGGTGGAGGAATACCTGAAGAGTATGCAATTGATGATACAGGCGCAACGCGATGTGTTGATGGCTTATTTAGGACAGACGCCGGCTGTGCATGCGGGTGTGACGATACCGGTAATGGGTGCGGCGACGCCCGTAGTGGGTACGGCGCATCCCGTAGTGGGTACGGCGCATCCCGTAGTGGGTACGGCGCTGCCGGGTATTGCGGGTGGCGGGGGAATGGGAGCTGGAATACCTGGGGGGATGGTGGCGGCAGCGCCGGTGGTGAATGAAGTGGTGGTGATAGATATCAAGGGGTTATTGCTGAAAATAGTGAGTGATAAGACAGGGTATCCGCCGGATATGCTGGATCTGGATGTGGATATGGAGGCTGATCTGAGCATCGATTCCATCAAACGCATGGAGATAATCGCGGCCTTGAAGGTGCAGCTGGGAGGGGGGCAATCGGGCGGCGATGCCGAAGAGGATATGACCGAAAGACTGGCGTCGGTGAAGACTTTACAGGCCCTTATCAATTTGATCGGAGGGATGGGGGGCAAGGGGGGGCATGGTCTTCGGGCTGGTGGTGATGATCCGGTGAAGGGAAGTGACGGATTTCGGAGTAGTGGTGATGATCCGGTGAAGGGCGCTGACGGGCTGGTGGAAGAAGCCAAAAAGATCATCGAAGAGGGGTTCGTGCATCAGGAGGAAGCTAAGCTAATTCGCCTGCGTATCGAGCTGATCGCGTCGGATGCGAATCGGAGCGGGCTGGAGTTGCTGAAGGGGAGACGGTTTGCAATAACAGACGATGGAGGTGAAATAGCCGTCATCCTGAAACGACTATTGGAAGAGTATGGCGCTTTTGCGCGGGTAGTTTCGGCGAAAGATTTTCTGGAGGACTATGATGGATTGATCCTGTTAGAGACCACTATGCCGGAAGCGTTTGCATTTGTGAAAAAGCTGGATGCGAACAAGGCGCGGTGGGTATATGCGGTATCGATGGGGCAACATATTCAGGGTTATCCGGGGTTTCTGAAAAGCCTGGATAAAGAATGGGAAAACACAAGATGCAGAACGATCAATCTGCATTCGGAATTTTCTTCCGGAAAGATCGCAAAGCTGATCGTGGATGAATTATTATCTACTGATGATCAGCCGGAGGTGAACTACCATGGGGAAAGCCGGAGGATCAAACAGTTGGTGCCTGCTGAATTAACCATCGGGCATCAGGCCGACATCCGGCTGGAGCCGTCGGCTGTAGTATTGGTATTGGGTGGCGCGCAGGGTATTACGGCGGAACTGATGATCCGGGTTGCAAAAGAATATCCGTGCCGGTATATACTCGTGGGGCGGTCGGCTGACCCAAGGGCGGTTGAAGATCCTTCTTATGGCGATCTGACCAGCAAAGATGTCATCAGGGAGGTTTTGATCCGTCGCGGCCAGGTGAAGAGTCCTGTTGAGATAGAACGAAAGGTGGAAGAATTATACAAGCGTAGGCAGATATTAAACACCATCACTGCGCTGGAGCGTGCAGGTGCAACCGTAGACTATCGTGCTCTCGACTGCCGGGATGAGGAAAAGTTGAGCGCGCTGATCAGCGAGCTTTACCGGACATACGGTCGCATCGATGGAGTCGTGCATGGTGCGGGATTGTTGGAGGACAAGCTGTTCAGCCATAAAACACCGGAGTCCTTCGAAAGGGTGTTTGCTACAAAGGTGAATCCTTTGCGGGTGTTGTACAGGCAACTCAGGGCGGATACCCAATTCGTAGTGTTATTCTCCAGTGTGGCGTCCGTGTACGGCAATCGCGGGCAGACGGATTATGCTGCTGCGAACAGTGTGATGGATCAATATGCCCAGGAACTGAAAAACCGCATACGTGGAAAGGTGCTTGCCATCAACTGGGGCCCATGGAAGGGAACGGGGATGGTATCGCCGGGGCTGGAGCGGGAGTATGAGCGCCGGGGCATATCGCTGATACCTTTGAGGGAGGGTATGGAGCTATTTCTGAATGAGTTGAAATATGGTAATGAGAGCCAGGTGTTGATCATGGCTGGCCAGACCTTCTAATATCTTATTGAAATGAGAACGACGCAAGACATAGCTATTGTCGGGGTGTCCTGTATCTTCCCCGGCGCAGGTGATGTGGAGACCTTCTGGAATAATATTGAGAACAAGGTGGATGCTATCCGGAATGTGCCGGAGGGACGGATGGATGCTGTGTTTTTTGACGGTTTGTCACAGGAGGTGGACAGATTCTATTGTCGCCGGGGTGGTTTTATAGATGAGTTTGCGGCATTCGATCCTTCCATGTTCGGCATTCTGCCCGTAGCGGTAGAAGGTACGGAGCCCGAGCATCTGCTGACCTTGCGTCTGGCGCATCAGGCATTGACGGATGCGGGGGTATGGGAGCGGCGGCTTTCGCTGGACAAGACGGGGATCATCATTGGGAAAGGCAATTATGCGGGGCCTGGTGCGACAAGGGCTATCGAGATCATCCGAACGGGGCAGCAATTGGTGCAATTGCTGCAGGAGCTGGCGCCGGCGTTGAGTGGAGTGGAATTGGACAGGGTCAAAAAAGAGTTTCAAAAAAAGAAGGGACGTTTTGCGGCCGACACGGCGATGGGACTTATTCCAAACCTGGTGGCTTCGCTGGTATCCAACCGGCTCGATCTTGGTGGTCCGGCCTATACGGTGGATGCGGCCTGCGCCAGCAGTATCGTGGCTATAGACGCGGCTGTTCGGGAGCTAACCGATGGATGCTGCGATCTGGTGATAGCGGGCGGGGTGCATGCCTGTCAGAATGCGCCATTCTGGAGCATTTTTACGCAACTGGGGGCTTTGTCGAAGAATCAGCAGATAAGGCCTTTCGACCAGAAGGCGGATGGTTTGTTGATAGGAGAAGGGTGTGGATTTGTTGTTTTGAAGAGATTGGCCGATGCCATCCGGGACGAACATCGGATCTACGCTGTTATCAAGGGGGTGGGTATTGCCAGTGACGGTGCGGGCAGCAGTGTGATGAGTCCATCGGTGAAGGGGCAGAGCCGGGCGATACTACGAGCCTGGGAGAATGCCGGATTAGATCTTTCTGAGGTGGGGTATATCGAGGCTCATGGCACGGCGACGCCGTTGGGAGATCGTATCGAGCTGGAGACGTTGAAGACGGTATTCGGGAATAGGTGGGCCGTCAAGGCAGGGATAGGATCGGTA
>Ga0207671_10002329_pt1 | contig 20498 bp, 17 predicted proteins | sample KBSC24metaG_FD_184352 | JGI IMG/M metagenome (GOLD analysis project Ga0207671, IMG submission 184352) | Corn rhizosphere microbial communities from Kellogg Biological Station, Michigan, USA - KBS C2-4 metaG (SPAdes) (version 2) | ecosystem: Host-associated > Plants > Roots > Rhizosphere > Soil... | reverse complement strand
GTCAGCTTACAGAAACTACCTATGAAGAATGGGAAAGAATGCAGCGAAATAGCATATCAGCCTGTTTCATCGTTGGTAAAGTTATACTTGAGTTTATGAAACGAAACGCTCAGGGTGTTTATCGAAATGCACACGGCATTTATATAGCTGTAAGTAATACCTCCTCACCTGATAACTCAAAAATTTCCCCGCTTAATGTTATCGCGGCACATATGCAGGCAGAACTATCTAAAATATTTGCAGAGGAAGTTAAATATTCAGGCATCAAATATTACCATGTTTTTGCTGATGATTTTAATAAGGTAGATGATTATGATATTGCCCGGTACATTATTGATCTGTGCGCAACCTAATTGAAGCTTTTTACACTGTCTAATAAATAGCTTCTTAAATTTATATGAACGAATAATGAGATCCGGACCGTATTTATTGCTTTTGAGCTTTTTAATAATGGGTAAAGTATTCGGCCAGACCAAGGTTGATACTGCCTATATAGCAGCGTATGCAGAAAAAATGTCGGTAACAGGATTTGTTTCCACAAATTCCTTAGAAATAAAACAGGATCATGCTTATTATAAGCCCAATTACCCGATCAATGTAGGGTTGGATTTCGCGATAAAAAATACCGTTATTGACCTGGAACTGGCTTATGGTATTGCACCGCTCCGCAAAAAAGAATTTGGAAAGACCCGGTCATTTGATTTCCAACTGCATCGTTATGGTCGACATTTTGTATTAGATCTGTTTTACCAAAACTATAAAGGCTTTTACCAGGAAAATACCGAGGTAAAGCTTTACCCGGATATGCTGGTAAGGCAAATTGGTGCCGAGGGTACCTATATTTTTAACGGCAACAAATTCTCTGCAAGGGCGGCTTTTGAACAAAGCGAAAAACAATTGAAAGCCGCCGGCAGTTTTGTGCTCGGTGGGGCAATTTATCTGGATAAGATTGCCTTTGAAAAAGACCTCCCACCAGCCTCAGATCAAAACCACATCCAGAACCTTCAATTAGGAGGCAGTATGGGTTATGCTTATTCCTGGCCCATCAATGACCGTTGGCTGATGTCTGGTATAGCAACCGGGGGAATCAATGTAGGAAATGAAACGGAATTACTTCAAAAAGTAAAAATAAGAGCATATCCTACTGCCTTCGCACGTGGATCGGCAGGGTACCATAAATCAGATTGGGCTGCTGCTTTTTCCTTTTTGATCAATAGTAAATCATTGTCTGGTTTGCAAAACAACAGCCTCAACCTCACCTCCATCAGTATGCAGCTTTCCTATGTAAAACATTTTAACAGTCTTTCCCGAAAAAGAAAGCTATAGACATTCTGTAAAAATCCACGATCATTACTTTTTGAACAGACCAACACCTGATGGTTTAATTTTAAGTATATCGCCCTTTTTATCAAAGTTTAAACTATCTAAACATAATTCCCGCAGCACATATTGCTCTTTTTGCGGATGGATGCGATGATATAAAATATAATACTGTCCATGCTCTTTAAAAACCGTGTGATGCCCCGGCCCCAGGGTTGTGCTATCGGGAGTAGTTGAAAGTATCGGATCATTGGGACCTTCGGTCCACGGGCCAAATGGTGTTTTACCTGTGGAATACCGAACCTGGTAAGTGCCATCAATGGCTTTTCCGTACGAATACATTAAATAGTATAAACCATTACGTTTTACCATATGGGGCGCTTCAAAATAGTGCGGTGGGGTGATCTCTTGTGGAATACCATCAAAAGTTATCATATCTTTTTTCAGTTTAACAGCCATACAATGACCATTTACCCAATTAAAGCCCGAACCCCAATATAAATAAGCATCACCATTATCATCAATAAAACAATCCGCGTCAATATTATGCACTTTCGGAAAATCTGTTTTGGTAACCAGCGGCGAATTATCCACCTTCGCGTTTTTCCAGGGTCCAAGAGGATGGTCGCTGACGCCAGCCCATATTTCACTGCCTACGGCTACATACATATAAAACCTGTTCCCGAATTTCCGCACCGATGGAGCCCAAACCATAGCGTCGCCAGATGTTGGACTTGTACATGCTTGTTTGGTGGGCCAGTTGATATGCCTGCTGACAAATGTTTTAAAATCCTTTGTTTCTAAAACCCCCAATTCCTTACTTCCCCAGGGATCGATGGTTGCATAAATATAGTATATGCCTTTATCCTTAATCACTGTCGGATCGGCATAATAACCTTTTATAATAGGATTTTCAATACGTTTTTCCTGCGCCAAACAATTAAGCGCGGTAATAAACAACAGTAAAAGTAATGCAGGTGGTGTCAGGGAGCAGTTTTTTGTCATGTGTAAATAAAATGTTCAATTTACAGTTTTTTAGCTCCCCAGCAATAATCTTTACTTGATCATCTGGTCTAAAAACGAGGCTCCACCCTACTAAGGTTTCTTATTTTTTAAAAGATATAAGCTTATTTTATTCCTGTTTAAAGCTTTTTAATGTTCCATCAGTATTAAACCCGATTGTGTACATACTGCGGCCGCCTGTAATATAGTTTGGGAACCAATTGATTTGATTATTTCGTATGGTAATAAAGACTAAGGATAAAGGTGCGGCCCCCTCTATCTTTAATGCTTTTTCCTTATAGATCCTGGCAACTTTAGCCACATTGCTAAAGCTGAAAGTATTGAGCGAAATTAGCTGGGAAGGTATATTATTATTTACTGATTGTGGTTCCGGCGTAGGGCCAGACCAGGTGCCAATGTACCTGTAAGCATCTACATATTTAGGATTATGCGGATTCTGGAGCTTGGCAAGGATTAGACCGTTGTCAAAAAAATGAACCGTAGCATAAAGAAAAATTTCTTTCCCAGCATATTGAGGGAGTTTCCGTAACGCCATCTCTGCCTGTTCTAACTTTTTAGCATCGGTTAAAAAACCTGTACTTAATAATTGCTGATAAGTGTGAACTATGGTATCTATCTGGGTAGTACTGGTAGTAGTACTTGTTGTTTTAGTGATAGCCGTATTCTCTCCGGATGTTCCCGGTTCGTCACCCTTAATCCGCTTGTTAATAACTGAATCATTAGGGTTAATGGTTTCTTTAACACTTTGTGATATTTGCTTACAGCTTAAAATAAAAGCGATGCAAATGAGGATGAATATTAATTGCTTCATTTTAATTAACTGATTTCATCTAAGTCGCTTGCAAAGGCAATACGTGTGGCATCGTCCCGGAGATAAAAAATATCAACGGTCTTCTGCCTGGTACTATCCAGATCCAATAAATCAACGATTTTTTTTATGCTGACCCTATGCATTTGCTGTTGTTCATCGGTATATTCCAGGCTAAATTCAATCTGAGGTTGTTCATTCACATATAAGCCAGTTTGGCTCGCGCCGATAAGCCTGGCGGTGGTTCTTATCCCCTTAAATTTAATGAGAGGAGCATCTTTTGAGCTTCCTCCAAATTTACCCATGAGTGTTTCCAGAAAGCCATAAAACAAGATCATAGCAGGGCAAATGAGGAGCGGGTGCCAAAAGGCCATAAAACGCCAGCCTGCGCCATAATTCTCTAAGTGATAAGAGAAGATATAATAACCCGCGATGAGCGCCAAAAGCGCCAGCCAGCCTACTGTTATCAGCGCAATAATGGTTTTGTTTATGGTAACATCCGAGTTTGCAAAAATAAAATAAGGAATACGCTTCATGTCCTTATCAATAAGGATGGCTGTCTTTTTACCAACTTCAAACCGGTGCTCATGTGGCTTACCATCGTTTACGGCCGCTTTTTGTACAATCGGTGTACCTACTAAATTCTTAAATGATAAAGCGAGCTCATAACTATCACAATCATTATCCCCAATTGGGATTTTTACGGAAGATAAAATGTCAGCCTCTCGATGTATGCCTTCTGTTTTTAATTGTTCTATGTTCTGCTTTGCAATGAAGGGGTAAACTATCCATTTACGAAAATACCGGATCAAAAGTACGCTCCAAAGCACCATGGATACCGCCAAAAGAGCAAGGGCCAACCAGGGATCTTTATCCTTAAGTTCCATGATATCCGACTCGCTTTTAATGTTGTAATACAAAAGCATAGGAAAGGGAACCGCAAAGAAAAATGCAAAAAGTATATGGAATATAGAAAAAACACGTCCCATTTTTTGAATGTTAGTTTATACTTCCTGTATATAATATCTCTTCCACGGCATACAACACTTCAGTCTCATATCGCTCCCGTTCCTTTTTTCCCTTCCGGGTCTCCAGGAAAAAGTCACTGATAGCATAGTTTTTCCCGTACCTGTCTTTTTTGTTCGACATCACATAGTGTAATTCGCAATTAACCGTTTCGGGCAGCAGATGCACATCTTCAAATGACATGAGTTTCCTGGAATACAGACCCGGTATTTTCAAGTATACCTCCCTGTTCAAAGGGTCAAAAACATAGGTAAGATTTACTTTAAACAAAAGGTCGTATAAGGCACAAATAGTAAAAAGAATACCGAAACATTGTATAAGTCTGCGCAATTCATAATTCAACACCCACACTTCTGGTAGCGCGAAGGCTATCAGTGCCAGCAGCACACAAATAACAATTTTGTTCCGGTATCTTCGGTTAGGTTGAAAGGTCAGTGTACCATTTATATATTTTAGGTTGTACGATATCATTATTTATGCTTCAAGCGTTTCTATCTATCCCCATAATTTGTGCGGCCTCGTCTGTAACCCTTTGCAAGGGTTTGGTAAAAAACATGGTTTGGTGCAGGAGTAAGTTTCGCTGCTTACCATTCTTTTCCATGATCATCGTCGCCGTTGCATTGATGGTGATCAACAGGGTTTGTTTGGTGATCAGAAAATTCTGAAAATCATCAAAGCGAAATACATTAGGCGATGTAAAGAAAAAGGATTGTGCCGAGATAGTACGGGCAACTACATCAAACCGGGTAACAGCGCCGGCCCTTAACAGGATGATGAGTCCCAGTATGGCAAACAAAGTACACACAACTTTATTACCGTTGGTTTTGTTGCCATACAGATAAGCAATTACTGCAATTGCAAACAAAAATACGGCAACGGCGTAGTATAGCCCCTTTTGCGGTGTTTTGATATAAACACTCCCCTCCTGGGTAAAATATTTAAATGATTGCATAAAGTGCCTGAATAAGGTATAGATGCTTGATCAGCCTATGAATGAAAAACTTTTCTCGAATGCTTTACCAAAAACAGGTATTGGTTTTTGTGCGCTATTGGCAGCGTTAATTATCCCCAGTACCCAAAATATAAAAATCACCCAGCCAACCATGCCTAAGAAAGATAAAGCAGGCACCACAGATCCTATAAAATTCAAAACCACATTAAGGATAATACTTACTATGGCCAAGCCTAAAGATTGTTTCAAATGATATTTAAGCAGGCTGTCTGCTTTATCTTTTCCCGAAAAATAAGCGATCAGCCATCCTATCAATGTGATGTAGGAAACGATAGATAATGTTTTGTTGTTCATGGTTTCTGTATTTGATTTTTAACCGGCGATATTGCCATAACAAAATTGATGACTGATGGTCGTCGATTCCAAACTTTAGCATCCTACAAAGTGTCTACCTCCATTAGAAAAGCATCTACAATATGTCTACAACATTCATAATAACATCATTATCAATAAATTACAAATAGAAAAATATATAAACCAAAGGTATTTTCTGCATAATTCTTATCAATTTATAGTAATTTGGCCCGATGAAGTATCCCGTATATGGTCTGTTGGTAGGTATTTGCATGCTGATGTCCTTAAGCAACTTTGCTCAAAATAGATTATCAGATAGTTTGCGACTGGCTATTGATAATCCGGCATTGGACGAAAAAGAAAAGCCTGCTTTACTCCTTCAACTTGCCGAAATATACCGGGGTAGTAAAAATTATGCCTTGGCAGAGATCAAAGCAAGGCAGGGTGCTGCTATAGCATTAAAATATAAAAACTATACCGAGGTTACCAAGGGCTATACGTTGCTGGTAGCTATTGTGAGTAGTTTGCAGCAGTTAAAACATTTAAAATCACTAACAGACTCAACCCAGGTATTTGCAACAAAAGCTAATGATCCTGTTGCAATGGCTTATGGTTATTACGCGCGGGTACAGTTGTATAAAACTCTGGGCGATCCGGAGGCTATAGTAAAGTTTTGCAATCTGGGACTGAAACAACTGACCAGTAAACCTGATCCATACATAGCTGCTAAAATATATTATAGGCTTTACGTAGTCTATTCAAACTGGAATAACGAAACTAAAGTAAACACTTATGCACACGAGGCCACTAAAAATGCTTTGCAGGTAAATGATTATAACCTTTTAAGTAATTGCTATACAGCATTATCAGTAGCACATGAGTATAACTACCATACCACTAAAAAAAAGGCAGAGCTTGACAGTACTTTATTTTACCTGAATCAATCAGAGATACTGTACCATCAATACCCGGGACAAGTAGCTGATTACACCTACGCTATCGCCTGCATTAACATTGCCGATTATTATTTAAAATATTCTCCTGAGCCTGATAAAGAAGCCAAAGCCCATGCCATACGTTATGCCAATATTGCAAGGAACGTTTTGAAAAACACGAATAACAATCAGGAAGTTATAGCCAGCAGCCTGGGTATACTCAGCGAATATGCCAAGCGGGACGGTAACAGTGCTTTAACAGAAAATTACCTGCTGGAGGCCTACAATGTAATGAAAACAGAACAGCCCCCCTACTACTATACCATGATCAACGTGGTACAGGCCTTATCTAACATTTATGAACAAAAAGGCGACTATAAAAAAGCCATCGGTTTTCAAAAAGAAGTAACGCAGTATAATAACGAAAATTTCAATCAACAGCAGGCATTCAATACTCAGAAACTGGAAATACAGTATGAAACAGAAAAGAAAGACAGTGAAATGCGCATGTTGAAAGAACGCGAACAAAGTCGCAAAATGCAAAATTATCTGTATGGCTGTATCGCCATAGCCTCACTGCTCGGGTTGCTATTTATGTTCAGGGCTTATCATTTTAAATTACGCTATTCATTACAGCGCGAGAAACAACTGCAGCTGGAAAAGCAGGATTCCGAGCTCCAGGTAAAATTGGAAAAAGAAGAACAGGCCAGGCTAAAAGTTGAGCAGCAACTGCTGGAAACACAACAACAGCAGTTAAAAACAGAGGTTATGGCCAATGTGCTGCAATTGGAACATAAAAATCAGATGTTGCTCAATATCCGGGATAAGTTAACAGATGGAGACCCTGTGAATATGCATAAAATATTAAAAGAAGAAATGGTGTTGGACAGTGATTTTGAACAGGCAAAATTACAGATCCAGCAAGTGCACCCGGATTTTTTTAACCTCATCAATGATAAAGCGCAAAAGAAACTTACTTTGCTCGACTTAAAGCTCTGCGCTTACCTGTATCTTAAGATGGATACCCGGCAGATTTCCCAACTGATGCACATCGAGGCCAAAAGTGTACGCATGAGCCGGTACAGGCTTAAACAAAAGCTGGGCTTGGAAAAAGAAGAAGACCTCCATATTTTTCTGCAAGGATTGACAGGTTGATCATATCCATAATGACGCTATCGTAAAAAGAAGCGCTACTGTCATGATCAAAAATCCAAGTTTCAGGAAAGTCCAGGCGCTAACACTTTGTCCTTCGCGGCGCAGAGCTACCAGCCATAGGATCGTTGCGAGGGAACCGGTTATCGATAAATTAGGCCCAAGGTCAACCCCAATTAAAACGGAGCTTTTTACAAGTTCTGGTACATGCCCCCCTTGCATAACATTACCCGCTATCAGCCCCACTGGCAAGTTGTTCATCAGGTTGCAGGCAAAGGCAATGATAATACCGCTTCCCCACGCAGTTTGGTTAACAGCTTCCTGTGCACTTTGATGCAGGAGGACATTTAGCATTTGGGTTATACCTGTTTTACTGAGCGCTTCAACCAAAACAAAAAGCCCCCCTACCAACGGGAGTACACTCCAGGATACGTCTTTTATAACCACCCAAGGGGTCTTCCTGGCCCGGATAATCACTATGGCCGAAGTAAGTATTCCTGTAATTGCCGTAGGGAGACCAAGCTGAATATCCAGAGCTGAAGCGACAAGTAGGATAATAGCCGTAATAGCAATTCCAAAAATCGCTGTTTTACCTCCCTGTGAAAGTATAGGTACAGGAATATTGGTTTCGATCTTTTGTTTTAGTGTTTTGCGTTGTGTTAGATAAAGCATCACATATGTTATCCCTATAGCCACTACAGAAGGTATAATATACTGCGACAACCATTGTAATAGTGACGGCATATGAGTACCGTAAATAACCAGATTGGCCGGATTTGATATAGGGAGTACGAAAGAAGCTGCATTGGCAATGAACGCGCAAATTAAAAGATAAGGAAGCGGCTTTTCTACCTTAGCCGCCTTTACCGCAGCAGCTACCGCAGGTGTTAGTACAACGGCTGTAGCATCGTTTGATAAAAATGTAGTAACTACAACACCAACCAGATAAATTAAAAGAAAAAGATTAGTTGATGATCCTTTTGCCATTTTGGTTGCATGAGCTGCCAGCCAATCAAAAAGTTTTTCTTCCCGTGCGGTTTCAGCCAATAACATCATACCTGTCAAAAACAGATAAACATCGGTGCCTTTGGCGATTCCTGAAAATGCTTCTGCAGGCGAGATAAGCTGCAGCACAACCAATACAACAGCACCGGATACCGCCCAGATGGCTTCTGGTATTTTAAACGGCCGGATAATAACTCCTGCTATAGCTAAAAAAGTAATAATCCAGATAATATAATGATTCATATCATGGTGCATGTTTCGTTGTCAGACATAAGCATGCCTTTTAATTTATATCTGGCAAAGCGTTCTTAAATGCACGTGAATTGAGATGATTAAAATTTAACCAGCAGCTTTTCCGAAATAAGCTTACCGTCTTTATAGTATTCGTAGAACCAGCCATCGTTCTTTTTTAGAACTATACCGTTAGAGGCGCCATTATTGGCAATAAAATAATCCTGTACCGAGGTTTTAAGAAGGGTTAAAACTATTTTTGGTGTGGTATCAATTAATTGATATCCGTTAGCTATTGCCTGGGCATATAAAGTTCCAGCCGGCTGATTTGTTTCCGCTTGTACAGATTTTGCTGGAGTTGTTGAAGTTGCCGGAGTAGCTGCAACTGTTACCGGAGGCGTAACAGTTGGGGTCGGGGTGCTTGTATTTACAGTTGTTACCGGAGTAGCAATTGCGCTTGTGGCAACCGTTGGCTTTACCGGTTGTTCATTAGTTGCTCCATTATAGGTATACGGCACCGCATCTAATGATGTAAAGGCTTCTCTCAGCGCCAGATTATAAGAAACACGGTATTCTTTCTCCCTGCTTTTACCCTCTTTGCTTTTAAAAACTATATTGCCCTGGCAATCTTTTAATAAAAGCGTAAGGGTTGTGGTAAACATGCCACTTTTTTCTAATACATCCGCGTTCAGCGCCTGGCATTTATTGTTAGCCACTTCACTTGGCAATTCAGTATTATCAAAATAAACTGTAAACCCTTTTTCCGTCAAAAGAGATTTGGTCAGATTGTTTAATCCGTATTGATCATTCTGTTTCAGGAAACTGAATTTTTCGGGCACTACAACGTATTTATAGTTATTGATCGTATTTTGGGCATATACCGAAAAAGAGATAAACACCAGGAGTAATAAAACGTATCTTTTCATATAAAACAAGTATGATATAACCTAAGTTTAATCTTTGATTTAGTTTAGAAAACACTTATCCTCAGAAGCTTTACAGGTTATAATGAATGGCACTAAAAATAGCAATATTTTCTAATAAGTTCGGGGCATTTTATATGTTCAGATACTTTTTTAATGTACCTACAGCAAAGTTTTTAACCGTCAATGATTTGCTTTAACATTATTTAACTAATATTTATTTGGTGTTCTGAGTTTGCTTTCTTTATTTTATAACATAATGCTGGCATTCTTATACTCACTTAAAATTCGGAAGTTAACGTTTATCACCCTGTTTATTTTTCTTGTACCTGCACCGCTCTTTGCACAAAATTTATTTTTGGAAAAAATAGATGTGTGTAATACGGCCAATTTTTGCCTCGACTGTGGCGACCCTAAAGCAATTTGCGATCAATTTACCCTTGATTATATCAGTGACCAAATCAATCGTAAGTATATCCTGAAAGATGCTTATGGATCTATATCCTTCCAGGTATTGGTTGAGCCCTCTGGTTTTAGCTGTGTGCTTAGTCATACAGATGTTACTAACGGGCCTTTAACAGCAGAGTTGATCAGGTATTTGAATGGTAATATTTGGAGAGCGGCTAAAGTAAATGGCAAGCCTGTTTCTGCATCCGTTAATGTGGTCTTTCGTTTTGCGAATGGCAAAATATCAGGTCAAATGCAAAGAATGGATCTAACCGAATTAAAACCACCCGGTGATCCCGCTATTTATAACAAAACAACCGCTTACACTAATCCTTCTTTGAAATCCTACGAGTTCACAACATGGACTAAGTATAATTCTCCCCTTCCTGATAATATCAGCAAATCTTGTATTGTAGATAAATCTGATGTGCTATGGTATACTACCATCAAGGGATTAACTCGATTTGATGGTCAAAACTTTAACCCGATCAACGAATTTAACTCCCCGTTCACCGCCGAAACAGCTGTGATGGATATTAATGTAGACAAGGATAATAATAAATGGGTGTACGTTGATGATAAAATGTACAAGTACAGTGATGCAGGCTGGCAAATATTTGATTTTAAAAAATTTGTAGCGCCAGGAGCCATCCGGATCTTAAACAACCAGCATGGTGACCTGCTTTTTACTACTAAAGCAGGCCTGGTGGTTTTAAGAAAGGATAAAGTTGTTGTACTCAATAAAAAGACCATCCCGTTGCTGCCCTCAAACAATGTTAATTACGTTTATGAGGATAGCCGGAAGCGTTTGTGGATGGGCACATCAAAAGGTTGCATCATGATTGACCATAACGTACCAACTACATTTAATAAATCAAATACTCCTTTGAAAGATACCTATATTTCTAATGCCACAGAGGATGAGGCAGGTAACCTGTATTTCTCGTTAACTGCTTGTAATGCAACTCCAGGCGATAATGATAAAGAAGGTTTAGCGGTATTGAAACCCAATGGAACGTGGCTACACTATACTGATAAAAATTCGGGAATGCCATCAAACCATGTTAACGACATGTTGTATGATAAACATGAACATGTTTTGTGGATGGCTACAGAAGAGTCGGGGCTCGTAAGATTTGACCTGAAAGATGGCTGGGAAAATTATCATAACAATAACGCCCCTATGCCTGGCTATACAATTTATAAACTGGCACAGAACTCCAAAGGTGTTATTTATGCTGCCACAGCTAACGGCCTGTTAAGGATCAAAAAGAAATAATAATACACAGTGTATTATTGAGCAGGTATCAACTTTTTTGTAATCGCATCCTTTTCCATTATCGAAGATGCAAAATCGCCGGTTCTTGAAAACTCAAGCCCCTTTGATTGAGCCCATTCAATAAAGTTTTTTATCCGGGATATAAATGGCTCTCCTGAATTTCTGGATATATAACCCGGGAGGCCATATTTTTCTTTATCATGCAGGTTAGTAAACTCCCAGGGATGAAAGTAAAGGTTAAGATATCCGTCTTTGCGATAGGTAGTCGAACTGATCCAGTTGATCAATGATAAAGGTAAATTGTGAAAACTTAACCAAAAAAGCGGAAAACGAACTAAAGGCGATACCGAAGCAGGGATCTGTAAAACACCGTCATCATAAAACCAGGTGCGTGGCTTATCAAAATTATTATAACGCCCTGGCAACCATGTAGGGTTAATAGATGAATTGTATGTATATCCTGCCATCTTAATTTCGGTTTCATCAACGGGCATCATCCGCGCCATCCGAAAACCGGTCACCTCAGTACCCGAAATATCCTCCAATACCTCTTTTGATTGCTTTAGGTGCTCTGGTTTAAAATCAGAATGATAATAACCATGTGATGCTATTTCATGCCCCTCATTCACAATTTTGGTTATAATATCAGGTTTGTGAAGTGCATAGTTAGCTGTACAGAAAAAAGTGGCTTTTATATTTGTCGATCTCAGCAACTCCAAAATTGAATTTGTGCCGTTTGTTGAGATCAACAATTGTTCATCAAAAGATATTGACCGGTCATATTCCAACGGCAAATCAAACTCCTCTACATCAAACCCCAATAAAATCATTGTTAATGTTTTTTATGCTCAGAAGATTTGTGGAACGAATGATATAATTAGGACGATGTTTTGACTGCATAAATATTTTACCTACATACACGCCAATTATACCCAGTACCAACAATTGTAAACCACCAAAAAATGCTATTGTAGCCAATACAGAAGCCCATCCGGAAACAGCATATCCGGCAAAGTAACTAAACAATACATAAGGAATGTACAATATAGCCATCACCGAAAAAAACAAACCAATACCGGTAACTAAATATAATGGGCGGGCGCTGAAAGCCATAATACTGCCTACTGCAAGCTTAACCAGTTTAAAGAACGAGTAACTGGCTTCGCCGGTATGTCTTTTAGATGGTGTATAAGGGATACCTATTTGCTTATAGCCGGCCCATTTGACTATTCCTCTGAAAAATATCTCATACTCATCAATAAGCTTTAGTTGCTTTACAACTTTTTCATCCATCAACCTGAAATCGGCGGTGCCATTCTCCAGTTTAATATCCGAGAGCATATTTATGCCTTTATAAAAAAGTTTTGACGTTGCTTTTTGATAACCTTTGGCGTGCGGATTACTGTTTTGCCGATAGGTGTAAATAATGTCATAACCGTTTTCCCAATATTTCAACATTTTCAATATTAAATGCGGGGGATGCTGCATATCGGCATCCATAGTTATCACGGCATCGCCCTGGGCCATAGCAATACCTGCTTTAAGAGCATGGTCTTTCCCAAAGTTTTTTGAAAGTTCTATGTAAAAAACATTGGCATGCAGTTGTGTATTAAATTTTATTTCATTTAAAGTATTGTCACTGCTGCCGTCGTCAACAAAAATCAATTCATAATCATAATTGGTATGACTCAGTGTCTCGTTGACCTGTTCGATTAAAAAACTTATATTTTTTTCTTCATTATAGGATGGTATAATTACCGATATTTTCTTTTTTATAACGAATGTCATGTTATTCCTAATAGGGGATTTAAATTGTGATAGGTAACTAAATATTATATTGGTCAGGTTTATTTTTATAATTTTTCAATCTATCCTTATGTAACAAACATGATACGAAGAATTAAACTACAACGTTACAACCCTATCGTAATAAAATTTTCACACACTTATAAAAAGGAAATACTTCTCAATTAATGTAACTTTAATGTTACAAAAATAAATAATTAATGATGATTTAATTATAAAATAATTTAGAATTAGCCATAGAATTGTAAACATATTAACATTCCCCCGGGTGCGGATATGTCATAACGCCAATAGCTTATATAGTTTTAAGCTGTTCTTGCTTAGAAAAATCTCGGGTTAAGGTTTCGTAGATAATCTTTAGCCAGATCAGAAAGCATGGCAGAGCTTTAAGTTTATAAGGTACAACATACTCCATCCTGATATATCTCGGAAACAGATCAGATGGGGAAAGACTGGTTATAACAAGGGCAAAAATCAATAAAAACACTTCGTACCTGGTAACAGGCCTGTTTAAATTCATATACCAGATGGCTACTCCGGTAAAAGCAATAATATAAGTTGATGATTCTGATGAGCTGCTGAAAATCACGGCAAAGATCAAAGCCGACGACAAAATAAGTAGTTGATACTGCATCACTTTAAAGCTTTTTAACCTTAAATAGGAAAGCGCGAAGAGCACCATGGCTGGCGCTATAACGTATATATTTTTTAATCCGGGATAATTAAATATTTTTCTGATCAACCCCATTACACATATTTCCTGTAATACCGAACTCTGGTTGCTAAGATTTTTGGCCACAATATCATCGTACCAATCATGATAAGTTTGAATAATAAAAGCTGGTGATGAAATAAACATGGGTAGAATAAACAATATCACAGACCAGAAAAGAAAGCCTCCAATAAACTTTAGCTTGTTTTCGGAAAAGAAGAAGAATGCAAGCCCAACTATTCCGTAAAGTTTTACAAATGTTGCGATGGCTATCACTAAAGCGGCCCAAAAATCTTGTTTCTTTTGGATAAAACTAAAGCTCAAAATAATCAATCCGGCTATCATGGGATTACTTTGAACATTGGCCGAAGCAGTCATTAACTCATGTGCACAAATCAATAAAATAACAACATACTGATTTTCTTTAATGGGTAGCGATTGTATGGCTTTAAACAGTATAAAAGCATTAAACATTACCCACATTAAAACTCCAACACTATCGGGCATTAATGCAAACGGTGCAATGATTATTGAAAATATCGGCCCATAATGATTAAGATCGTTAAAGTGCTCTGGCTGATAGGTATAAAGATTATGCTGGTGAACGGTATTGATAAAATTATATTTAAAAACCAGGTAGTTATTAAATATTTGATGAGTGAGGATTCCTTTAAGAACGATCAGAAAACTTAAACCAAACCATAAAAAAAAAGCAAAGGGCTTATTATAAACAAACCTGGTTATTTTATACATGCTGCAGGGGTATTAAAAAACGAATATACAAAACAAGCCCTTTGGTAGTATTTTATATTTAGATTGGTTTAGCTTAAAGGTTGATTACCAATTTGAAATTTACAAACCAAAAAAAGCCACCCGTAATGAGTGGCTTTCTTTTACATTTAGTAAGTATCATGATCCCGGAGTCCCGGAATCGAGTTTAACTTCCAGTGCCGCCCGTACATTGGCAGGCAGGCTTGACAATAAAGTGTAACCTGTTGCCAGCTCTATATCTTTCACAGTTACAATGTATTTTGTCCAATCGCTATTAATACTGTTAATATTGGGCGTATTTACAGCAATAACTCTTGTTGAACTCGTTACACGACCCAGGTCATTATCCCCAACAGGTATAATAACCGCTACTTTCCATACATTACTCGGAACATTAACATGGCCATTATTTACGGTAGTTGCCGATCCGTTTGAACCTGTACCGCCCGTACCATAGCTACCCATAATAATATATACCTCATTACCTAAAACCACCTGTTCGCGTAAATAATTTTCCAGATTGGCCCAGGTTTGCTGATTATTCTGCGGTGCCTGCGGTATCATATTGGTCATCAGGAATGTAGCAGAGTTAGCATTGGCCGAGCTTGTACGATCAGCCGAAGGGCAATTATGGCCTCTGTCAAACCCGCTTCCGGAATAGGCATTATCATTAACCACGTACCAGTTTGCCGGTAAACTTGCCCAGGCTGCAAAATTATTCAAACGAGCCGAAACATTGGTGATATTAGTAGCATCCAGATGCCAGCTAACCCAATTCGGTTCACCTTTGGTAGCGTTGTATGATTCTGTATAATATTTCTGATCAACAAGATAGTTATCCATTGAGGAGGTACTGCTTTGCGCGTTTGAAGGGTTACCAAAAAGCAGATCGCTATTGTCACCAGTTGTCGGTGGAGCGTCTGTACCTGCCGTTACATCTCTTCGTGTAGATGCGGGTGCTGTTGGCGAACCGCCACCGTCATCACCGCCATCATCAGGTGTACCTACAACAATGCCCGGATCACCTTTTCCTTTAAAGGTGATGTCATCAATGTTCATACGGTTTGTACCTGTACCGCTTCGCTTAATTTCAAAACGCACTTTACCGGTTACGCTTACTTTAAATGAGTCGGTAACCAGTGTGGTATTGTTCTCATTGATATCGGTACCTACCTGTGTATAGGTTTTACCCCCATCGGTAGACATTAACAGTTGCCAAACAGAAGCCGGATCTGACCCATATTTGGCATGTTTGATATACAAGGTATTAAGACCGCTGATATCAAAATTCATGGCAATATCGCCGGCACGCAGGCGCACAGCCCAAAGGCCGTCTTTTACATCAGCAGCCAGGTTACCTAAAACAGCATCGTTAAAATTCCAGCTGCCGGTAAGTAAAGTTACGTCGGCAGCGGCATAGGCGGCTTTCTTTCCTTGCTCAAAAGTTTCGGTAATACTGTAAGATGGAACTACAGGAGGTGGTTTAACTACCGTTGTATCGCCCGGATTGGTGGGCGGCATGTCTGTTGATTTTTTTGAACAACCTGCCATGGTCAGCACCAAAGCAAAACCAAGCAGTAAGTTTTGAATTTTCATCATAATTTGTTTTTTGTGATAGATAAATAGCAATGCATGGCCATAACCAACAGGCCTACGCGAGTATTCTTTAAAGTGATAAAGTTTAATGAGAAAAGAATCAGGAGCCATGCCTCAGCAAGGCTCCTGATTCAACTAAAAAGATTTATTGAGTAGAGATCGAAAAGTTAGATCCATCGTATACAAAAGTTTTGGCAACATTAGAAGTTTTACCAAAGCTGTACACGGTATAAGTAATAATATATTTTTGACCTGGGTTAGAGGTAGCTTTAAATTTATTTACTAAAACCGCTGTTAAGGCAGCATTCAGATCACTATCGCTCCAATAAGTAGCATCGGTAGGCGCACTGATATTAAAATCAGGATATTGAGCTACGTTAGCTCTTGCGGCATCACTACCCGCAGTTGTTTGTGTACCGATGTAGGTATAATCGGCTTTTACAAGCGTGTAGCTAATAGCTGCATCCAACGCCCATTTACCGCCATTTTTAGCAAATCCAAGTGTGCCGGTTGTTGGCGTAGTTACCCAATTGGTACCATCAAAAGTTAAAGGTATAATGCGTTGATAGTTCTTACTATTGTAATATTTAAAGCTCAAGTATTTGACATCACCCACGGAAGCATTTGCTGATACTGCGATATCATTTTTCAACACCAAATTCAAATACGACGTAAGTTTTGCATCGTCTGTTGTTGAAAAATCGCCAAACGGATGACCTGTACTGGTATACTGATCGGCTGTTAGGGTATAACATTTAACCCAGGCACCATTCAGAAACAAAAAGGTATCATTTTGCTTAGCTACAGCCGAAGGCGTAACCCCTGATTCATAATAAATGTAAGTTAAAAATGACAGCTGATTAGGCACCGCAGTAGGATATTTTAGGCCTAAAAATGCGATGGTCTGAACCGTATTAAATTCCTTATATTTGGGGTTTGCACCTAAAACGGTGGCATAATCATCATCAGCTACAGTATAAGAAATATCTGTAAGCAAACTATCAGCAGGCTTAACACTAACAGGAGATATGGTGAATGTTACAGTGGCGCTGGAACCATTATCTACCTGGGGGTAACTGGTACTTAATATACCCGGAATTTTAGCCTTTGCATCATCTGTAGAAGTAAATGGAGTTGTTGGAGGTAATGTGATCACCATTCCTTTTTTTACATACCCCACAGGCGAAAGGTTTGGCTGCTTTTGACAAGCTGTTGATACTACAGCAATAAAAGCAATTAAATTATATATCTTTTTCATGAAGTTTCTTTTTAAAATTTAACTTTTATACCCGTAGTGAATGTTCTGAGTAAACCATAGTAAACACTCAGATTAGCAGGTGAGCCAGTAGCGGCAGCATCGTACCCATCAGATATGTATTTGGTATTTAACAAGTTATTTACGTTACCATTCAATGTGGCGTCTAAACCAGCGATCTTAAATTTAAAGGAAGCGTTAAGATCCCATAAAGAATAGTTTGGCACTTTGTAAGGCTGCACACCTGGGCTGGTAATATTGGCAAAGTTGAAACTTGAGTAATAATTACCATAGAAATAATAATTTGTACCCAGTTTCAAATCAGGTAAAACTTTAATATCCAAACCAAATGCAGCTGTAGTTTGTGCCGCATCACCAACTTTAATTCCTTTTATCAACACTTCTTTAATGGTGGTAAGAACCTGGTGCTGGTCGTTATATACTGTTGCAGGACCTGCATTTTGGGTATAATACCAATCGCCATATGAGAACATGCCATGTAATATGATAGCTTTAATAGGCTGATAGCTTAACTCCAGTTCGGCACCCTGATGCATTTCGTTTACACCAGTAACGTTCACATTATATATCTGGTTGGTTGTATTGTCAGTATATGGGTTGGTGAATGATTGATCTTTGTACAAGCTCCGGTACAGGTTAAGCTTGGCCACAAAGCCCGATGCTTTAAACTGATAGCCTAATTCATAGCTGAATAATTTTTCGTCAACAGAGCCGGGGTTAATAGAGTTAGTGAACTTTTGGAACACATTATCAAAATAAGGTGGCTTGGTAATGTACCCGATATTGGCGAACACGTTCATCTGATCATTCAGGTTGTAGTTTGCGCCAGCTTTGGCCTGATAGCTCAGGAAGTTAACATAACGGCTTGATTGTGCAGGATCACTGTTCAGGTAATTATAAAGATCGGTTCTTTTATCACCCGTACCAGAACCGGATAACGTTACAAATGCCGAGAAATCATCTTTAGCATACTCTGCCTGGGCAAACGCACCGCCAGACATAACATAATCCTTGTTATAATAATCTATCTTATCGCCAACTACTGCACGATGATTAGGATTGTTGATATCACCAGACCTGCTTCCTACTGCCTTTGTTGCGGTATATGGATCATACACATAATCAGCACCTAACAAATCTTTAACCTCTTCGTAGTGGGTACCTTTATAATACCTTAAGTCGAGACCGGCAGACAAGTTTAAATATTGCCCCAATGTGGTGCTATAAGTACTTCTTAAACCATACCAGGCATGATCATTATGTGAAGCATACAGATAGGTAGCTGCAGAACCATCCGGACTGGCCGCGTTTGTTTTTTGCACTGCGTCAAAATCAAAAGGAGAGTAAAAATTACTCACTCTTGGCGGTACGGCTGTACCAGTAGCAGATGCGCCTATTGCACCGCCGCCACCTGTACCATAGGTAGCATACAACACAGTTGACAAGCTTGATTTTTCATTGATAGACCAGTTATGGTTTAATGAAAATACTGGTTTGCTGAAAAAGTTGTTATACGGATTTATTTGCTTACCATCCTTAACGCCCAGATCATAGTTCCATTTAACACCTTGTGGAGCACCAGCGTAATCGGTTAATGGACGCTCAGGTCTTTGACCATGGGTTTGGGTTGCACCCATTACCGTAAAGGATAAGGTTTGGCTTGGGCTTAATACTTTTGATAGGTTAAAAAAGTAGTTATAGCCTAAAAAGTTCAGTCCGTCGGCATAACCATCACCTTTGGTTCTGCTGCCCTGAAAAGTTGCAGCCCAACCATTGGCATTTAAACCAGTTGATACCAGTACTGCTGTTTTTTCGTAATTATTGGTACCTATAGTCTGCGAAATATATCCGCCCTTTTCGGCATCAGTTGTACGTGTGGTGATATTAATAGTACCACCAAATGACGGAACAATAATTTTTGAAGCACCTAAACCACGCTGTACCTGTACAGAGTTAGTTACGTCAGTAAGACCAGACCAGTTTGACCAAAAGATAGAACCATTTTCCATATCATTAACGGGGATACCATTAATGGTTAATGCAACGTTACCTTTTTTTGAACCGCTTGAAAAACCACGGATACTGATACGCGAGTCGCCATAACCACCGCCTTGTGCAGTAGCCATTACGCCGGGTGTACTTTGTAATAGCTGTGGGATGTCACGACCACCTAATTTTTCTTCAATAAACAACTGATTAATGGTTGATACGGCTATTGGCGTTTTGCGGTCGATAGCCAGATCGCCGGTTACCACAACTTCTTTCATGGCATTGGCGCTGGATTTCAGCAAAATTACACCCAGGTCGTTTTTGCCGTTAAGCTCAACTTCCTGTGTAACGTATCCAATGTATGATATCACCAATGTTTTAACATCATCATCACCCAATTTCAATTTAAAGTCGCCATTAAGTCCGGTTGAGGTGGCTTTGCCCCCTCCTTTTACACCAACAGAGGCACCAATAAGTGGTTCTTTAGTTTCGGCGTCAACTACCTTACCAGTATACACTGATGCTAGCATAGCCTGATCAGCTGCCGGTATCGGTTTGCCTGACGTTTTGGCTTTAACCACAATAGTATGACCAACGATGGCATAGGTAATAGGTTGGCCTTTAAATACCTTTTCAAGCACCTTTGCCAAAGGCTGAGCCTTCATATCTATGGATACTTTATTACTGCCTGCTAGCAGTTCAGTCTGCATAAAAATATCATAGCCGCTTTGTTGCTCTATTTTATTTAAAACACTTTCGAGACTTGCATTCTTCTCGGTAAGTGTAATGCTCTGACTAAAGCTCGCGGCGCTCAAATGAAGGCATACGGCAAAAAGTAAAGCTGTGATAAGTTTGATCCGCATAATAAATTTCCTTTTTGTGGCCGGATCTAT
>Ga0207671_10002326_pt1 | contig 20506 bp, 8 predicted proteins | sample KBSC24metaG_FD_184352 | JGI IMG/M metagenome (GOLD analysis project Ga0207671, IMG submission 184352) | Corn rhizosphere microbial communities from Kellogg Biological Station, Michigan, USA - KBS C2-4 metaG (SPAdes) (version 2) | ecosystem: Host-associated > Plants > Roots > Rhizosphere > Soil... | reverse complement strand
CAGAATATGTTGGAATCCGGGCTTTGCAGCATCAGGGAATATACCGGCAAGCCCTTTGTACATCCAGGCACCTATTTCGCCAAACATGATGTGATTCATAGACATATCGTTCTTCGCATCGAGAGACCAGTTCTCATACAAGGTAGTAGCGCCATTCGCTATCCACCATCCCCAGGAAGGAAAGGTCTCGCTCGAAGCTATCTTATAGGCGAGATCTGCATATCCATTCTCACTCAACGCATTCAGCAGCGCCTTGCTGCCAATCAACCCAACATTGAGATGAAAACCATCGGCCTCCACCTTCCTGGCCAGGTTGGCCGCTACCTTGCTCTTCATATCATCGGGCACAAGTCCCCAATACAACGGCATACACAGCTCCGTCTGCATACCCTGCCCGTAGATGCCGGTGTTCCTGTCCAAAAATTTGTCGTTGAATGCTTTTTTGATCTTCTCAGCCAGGGCGGCATATTTCGCACCGTCCTCCTCCCTGCCCAGTAACGCCGCGGCCCTCGAGAGGATGGAGGCATCCGTATAATAAAATACGGAGGAAGAAAAGATCACCGGCGGCTTGGTACTGACAGGCAGCCAGTCTCCCAACCCCCAGGTAGTAAGTCCCGATGGACTGATGTCCGTAATATGATCCACATAGCGGCGGATATTATCATAACAGTCCGCTAATAATTTCTTATCCCCGTAGAACAGATAAATATTCCAGGGGATGATAGCGATGGTGCTCGTCCAGTCGGGCCCATTCCCCCACTCATAACCCCAGCCGCTGCTGGGGATGATAGAAGGCAGCACTCCATTGGGCTGCTGCTCGTCCCGGTGATCTGCCAGCCACTTCTCATAGATAGTGATGCCGTCGAAATTGTAGAGGCCCGTCTCCGACGCAATATGCGCATCGCCCGTCCATCCATTCTTCTCCCGTTGCGGACAGTCGGTGGGATACCCAAAAAGATTCGAGAGATAGGAATTGTTCGTGGCCTTCCATATCTTATCCATCATGGGATTCGAGGTCTTGATAGTCCCTGCCGAAGGCACATCGCTATGCATAAACCAGGCGGTCAGGCTCTCTTTCGAAAGCTGTATCGAAGGCGACGTCACCACCTCTATATACTGAAACCCCTTGTAATTGAATTTGGGAATGAACACTTCTTCTCCCTTCCCATTCAGTGTATATATATCCGTCGCAAAAGGATCAGTGTCATCCGTAGGACGATAATGTACCGCAATATTCGTTTGATCGACCCGCCCATTAGGATAAAGATATTCGCCATGTTTCAGCGTCACCACCGTCCCGGCCGGTCCATGCACACGCAGACGACTCACCCCGGCGATATTTCTTCCTAAATTATATACCCACACAGAATCGCTGATCTTCGTGAGCGACACAGGATGGACTTCCTCCACATCGCGGATGGGATGCAGCGCCTGCGCCGCAATAAGATGAGAAGGCACAGGACGAAAGATAACATCCTTCCAGGCGCTGTCGGCAAATCCCGGATCGTTCCACCCCGGCTGTTCGAGACGGTCATCCACATGCTCACCCGTATAAATGCTGTTCAGCACGATTGGGCTCAATGAGGTCTTCCATCCCTTACCGGAACCTATCGTCTCCTCCGAGCCATCCTCATAGACGATGCGGAGATCCAGACAGAACGAGGGTCTCGATCGCCAGGGCGCTTCATGAAAATACCATACGGCAGTGGATTGGTGGTTGTACCACCCATTACCCAACAGCACCCCCAGCGCATTGTTCCCGGACTGCAGCGCCGAAGTCACATCGTAGGTCACATAAAGGTTCCGTCTGTCATATCGCGTATACATGGGGTCCAGCCGGTGGTCGCCAACCTTCTTCCCATTGATATAAAGTTCATATAATCCCGCTGCGGCTATATATGCCCGTGCGGACCTGATCTTTTTGGACAAAGAGAAAGATTTCCGGAAATAAGGCGCCTGCCGCAGGTCGCGGTCACGCGAATCACTTATCCAGGCTCCCCTCCAATTGGCAATGTCCATCATACCCGTCTCGAAAAAGCTCACCGGACCCGAAGCCATCTTCCCATCCTTATCCCAGACATCCACACGCCAGTAGTAGCGCGTGAAAGGCAGCAATGGCGGACCTTGATACTCCGTCATCTGATCGGGCATATTGCGGCGACCTGTCGACCACCCACCCCCTCCGCCCGTCAGGGCGGAAGGGTCGACCCCCACCGTCACGGAATAAGCCGTCTGCACAGCCCCCGCTCGCTTGTCTTCCAGCCGCCACGACAGCCGCGGATGTGACACATCGATGCCCAGCGGATTTATCAAATATTCACATCGCAGATATACAGGCTTACAGATATCATCAGCGGCCTGCGCGCCAAAGGAAAGGACCAGCAGAAAAAAGAAAATGATTCTCATAATTGTACGTAAGATAAAACATCTTATATACAACAACCATCCTGTACCTCCCTGCCTCAACTCCCCTTCGTCAGCACTTCCGCCAGTTTCCTGTCCAGCTCAGCAGCTTCCCCGTCCGTCCCTTTGTCGTATCTGCCGATGATACGCCCCTCCCGGTCGATCAATATTTTGGTTGGCAAAGAATGTATCCCAAATTTCTCGCTGATATCCTTCTCATTTTTTTCTCCACGCTCGATCTTCTCCATATCCAGCCCCCGCAGCACATTATGCCAGATGCCTGTCCCATCCTTTGCCAGCGCCTTCTTCCAGGCTGTGCTGTCCCTGTCGTCATCAGAAACCCCAATGACCTCGAGCCCCTTGTCCTTGTACGCAGAATAGAGCTCCTTTACATGAGGCATGCTTTTTCTACAGGGAACACACCAGCTGGCCCAAAAGTCGATAAGAACATATTTTCCTTTCAGAGAGGACAGCGAAAGGGTCCCTCCACTAATCTCCTTTGTCGTAAAATCCTTTGCCATGCTGCCAGGCCAGCCGGCCTCCAGCTTTTCGATCTCGTCGGCAATGGCCTTCCCCGCAGCGCTTTGCTGCACCTTCGACCCCAGCCTGGAATAGAACAGCCTTGCGGAATCCAGCGATAACTGACTGGTATAAAAACGCAGCTCAAAGGCAGTTACATATGACTGCGGATGGCTGGCAAAGAAGGCATAATCTATCTGTCTGGTCCGGTCAAAATATGGCTCAAACTGGTCATGTATCGCCGCGGCCCGGTAATGTAAGGTATCAATATACTTCTCGCTTTTTTTAGCCTTCACCGCAGCACGCATAGCCTCATTGGCTTTTTCGTATTCTTTGGACAACGGCTCCATCTCCTTGTATATTAGCGCTTTCTCCCTGGTCAGCTCTTCATACTCCTGCTGGGATACAGAACCTGTAACGACAGCCTTCTTATAGTTGTCTGCCGGCAGGGCAATGGTCATATCGCCCGGCTCAAGAAAAAAGTCAACGGAATGAGGATCGTCCATACCTGCATTTCCGACAGCCCCTGTAAGATAGGCCATGGTCGGCTCTGTGATATCACCATTGAAGCTGAACTTGCCGTCCCGAACCCGAACACTATCCACCTTTCGCTTGCCATCACTGCCCGTATAATAAAGCTTCAGCTTCACAGGAGCGCCCGGCAGCATGCCATTCAAAGAAAAATGTCCGCCGGCGCCCAGCAGCTCAGTTAATTTCTTGCTCAGCTCTTCCCCATGCAGACTCTTTGCTACGATCTTCCCATCCGGACCTATCAGCAGGTTGGCCGGAATGGAATTGATATCGTATTGTTTGGCGACCGCATTGTTCCAGAATTGCAGGTCCGACACCTGGGTCCAGGTGAGATGGTCGTCATGTATAGCCTTTAACCATTTCGCCTTTCCGTCCGGCCGGTCGAGCGACACGCCCAGCACCGTGAAATTCCTGTTCCTGAATTGCTGGTAGGCCGCCACCACATTGGGGTTCTCGGCCCGGCACGGTCCACACCAGCTGGCCCAGAAATCCACCAGCACGTATTTCCCTTTGAAGCTGCTCAGCGATACAGGCCTGCCCAATGTGTCATTCTGCGTAAAATCCAATGCCTGTTTGCCAATACCGGTGAGGTTGTTGATACGAATGCTCTCCTCGATACGCCGCGCGGGTCCGTTGTTGCGGGCCGCCGGTGTCAGGGTCTTCAGGATCGTCTCCTTTTCATCCAGTTCCAGGGTTCCCAATTGATAGGATAAAAGGAATGCACTATAGGAAGCATCCCGGTGCTCCGCGATCCATTGCCGTGTCAACGCCTTGTCTATCGAGTCCACTTTATCCAGCTCCGGTTGCAACGCAGCCAGCCCCGATGAGTCTTTTTTCGCATACAGCTCATTGGCCTTCTTATACAGCTCCGGCCTGTTCTTTAACACAGGGTCGTTTTCGATCATCTTTTCATACGCCTCCCGGTCGGCAAGACAGGGCTCACCGGAAACCTTCGCATCCTTGAACAGGGGTCCCTCTCCATTTATCTCCGCATTGCCCGGCTCCAGGTACAACAGCATAATAGAACCTTCCACATATTTCGCGCCGATGCGGAGTATATAAGCGTCCCCCTGACCCGCAGCTATGTCAAAATGTATAGTAAATCCTCCGGCCACGCTTTGTACAGAATCCTTCTGCAGACTGCTCATCATGGAATTGTAATATACCCACTGGCCGGGCGCCATGTCTTTGATAGTAGCATGTATGGTCGTGTTCTGGGCTTGGGCGATCGTCGCCAGCAAAAATGCACAGTATAATATCATCAATGGTTTCATCTGACAGTGTTTAATAATTAGGATTTTGTTTGATCTTGTTATTGGAAATGATCTCCGCATCGGGAATAGGAAATATCAGCAGGCTTTGGCCCTTAATGCTGGGGAGCATGCTTTGCACGGTGGCAAAAGGCAGACGACGCAGGGCGAACCAGTCCTGACCACCCTCCGCTACAAAGCTCTTCATTTCTTCCGCTATGATCAGCAGCTGCAGATCCGCTGCCGTGGTGGCGGCATCCACCCCGCTAAAGTCGGTAAAGCCCGCATGTCCCATCACTGTCTTCAACAATCCTTTCGCATCATCCAGACTGCCTCCGGCGGCGACGATGGCTTCGGCCTCCAGCAAATACGCCTCCGTCAGACGGAAGACATAGCTGTTCTCTGTGATAGCTGCTGCTGAAATATTGGTGATGGATCCGGGATAATACTTTGTCACCGCCACATCGGGGCCATATGGGTTGTTTACCGTCTGCATATACCAGTCCGCCCGGGGATCTCCATTCATCAGCGAGTCCATAAAGTTGTTGGGGCTATAGCTGTCATAAGAAATATAGTCTTTCCACTTGATGTTTTGCGTATTGTAAGGCTGAATACCCAGCATGACCTCGCTGCTGGAAAGGCCATTTGTCCAAAAAAGGTCCTTCACATTCCCTTCGAGGCTAAAAGGGCCGTTGGCGATAATATCCTGGGCGAGCGACACCACCCGGGCGTAGTCCGCTGCCGTTCCACGGTTGATCAGCACTCTTGCTTCCAGCAGCTTGGCCGCCCAGGCATTAGCATAGGCGATCGAGGAGTTCTCGGAAGGCAGATCGGGTATTGCCGCATCGATGTCGGCGAGGATGGCATCATAGCTGGCGCCTACGGACGACCGGGGCAGATAGATATTGTCCGGCTTTACGAACTCATCACGAAGGATAATACCATAAGCGCTCGTCGTATCGTAGAACTGCCCGTAATAGAGCAGCAGCTGGGCATTTCCAAAAGCCCGCAGGAACTTTGCCTCCGCGATCATGCGTGTTTTCTCCGAAGCAGTGATCTTGGCCAGCGGAGCGATATTCTTCAAAAAGCCGTTGGCCGCATTGACAAGTGCATAGCCGTAGTTCCATATCTCCCCGGTTATAAAATCCGTCGCTTTGTATTTGTGCTCGTCCAGACCGCCGCCGCCGAAAGTGTAGGACAACATCCCGCTTAGTTGCGATGATGTTTCCTCTACCAGCGAATACCAGTTCGTGGATGGTACTCCATTGTAATCCGCCCCGCCCGCAGCCATCCGGTAATAGACGCCGTTCAGGGCCGTCGCGGCGCTTTTCGCATCCGTAATGATATTCCCGTCCACCTCCTGGGTAGTAGGATAGACATTCAGCTCTTTCTTGCAGGCCCCCAGCAACAGGACCAGCGCCAGGGTCCAACGTATATTGATTCGATTCATAGTCTGTTTTTTTCGGTTAAAAAGTGATCTTGACACCCATGGAAAAAGTCCTTACGGCAGGATAGTTGCTCACGTCGAAATACCCACCGGCAACGCTGTAGCTGTCATCGGAGGTCTCCGGGTCATTACCAGGATATTTTGTAATGGTGAACAGATTCGTGGCAGACAAATAGACCGCAGCCGCCTGTATTCCCGCCCTGGTCATCCAGCCGGACTTTTCGAACCTGTAATTAAGCGTAGCCGTTCGCAGCTTCAGGTACGAACTGTTGTAGATGCTCAGATTGGTGTTGTATATCAGCTGGTCTCCCCCCAATAGCAGACGCGGCCTGTCTGCACCCGTATTCTGCGCCGTATAACGTTTCAGCATGCTGACATTGGCATTGGAGGTACCTACGAACGTGGTGCTGCTGACATCATCCGCCCACATGAGCTTCCCGCCTTGTGAATAGAGGAAGTATATATTGAGATCGAAATTCTTATAGCTAAAGCTCTCCGTGAAGCCGCCGAAATATTTTGGCGCCCCGCTGCCGATGATGACATGGAAGTCAGGATAAGCCGCGCCATACTGAGCATAGGAGACAGTATCCAATTGATACATCGGGTCGCCAAGGTCCAGAGTGGGGAAAATATAGCCGGCAAAAAGTCCCAGTTTGCTCTTATAGTCATCCAGCTGTTTCTGCGTCTTGATAATGCCCGTGACCTTCATCCCTGTGATAAGACCCAGCGGCTGCCCCTCGACAAGCGTCGTATTCTGATACTCCAGTCCGGTGGGTGTGACCAACTGCCCGAGATCAGCCGTCTTGTTCAATTTGGTGATGATCGAACGGTTCCACGTAATATTGGCGGACATGTTCCAGCGAAAATCCTTAGTCCGGATGATATCCCCTTGCAGCATCAGCTCCACACCACGGTTCCGTATGCCCACCACATTTCCCAAAAGGGAGCCATAGCTGCTGCTGGGAGGGACGGGCAGCATCAGCAGCGCATCATCCGTCTGCTTGTTGTAATAGTCGAACGTTCCCTGCAGCCTGCTCCGGAACAATGAAAAGTCGAGACCCAGATCGGTCTGCTTGGTGGTCTCCCATTTCACGGCGGGGTTGCCCAATTGGTCCGGCACCAGGGCATTGTTACCCGCATAAGAATACGGCGTATAAAGGGTCCTGTACTTCTGGTCGCCGATGTTCTGGTTGCCCGTCAGCCCGTAGCTGCCCCTCAGCTTGATGTCCTCGATCCAGTTCACGCGCTCCAGGAACTTCTCTTTGGACAGACGCCAGGCAATAGCTCCTGAAGGGAAATAGCCGAACTTATTGTCAGGACCGAATTTGGAACTTCCATCCGTGCGACCGGTAAAAGTAAACAGGTATCTATCCTTGAACGTATAGTTGGCGCGGAGATAATACGATACCAGGTAGCTTTGCGGCTTGGAAGGTTCATCCCCCTTTGTATACAGGGGAGTGATGGCCGAGCTCAGGCTGTTGAGCACATTGTCGTTTGGATATCCTGTAGCCGTCGCGCTAAAATAGCTTGTCTTCAAGGTCTCATAGGATGTTCCGGCAAGAATATTCAACGAGTGCTTTTCATTCCATTCTTTTGTATAGCCCAATGTATTCTCTACAAACCAGTCGGCAAATCTGCTGTTGGTGTTGCCGCCGATGCCACCATTGGAGGAGACATTGCCATAGAAGCTGCCGATCTGGAGATAACTGGGCGTATACAGCCGCTGGTTATATATTTGGTTGTTCAGCGATACGGTGCTCTTGAACTGCAGCCCGGGCACGATATCATATACAGCGCTCAGCGAACCCAGCAGACTCGTCGTCTTCGAGTTGTTGATAGCCGTCAGCAACGCCACGGGATTCTGAAACCCCTGGTAGCTGTATCCCACATTCGAAAAATTATAAAAATCGCCGGTAGAGTCATAGGGTGTATAGTCAGGCCTTGCCTTCAATGCCTGGTCGTAAGCCCCATTGGTGATGTTTTGATTCGTATAGCCGATGTTGAAATTGGTAAGGACACGGAATTTTTTGCTGATGTCGTTCTCCAGGTTGATCTTCCCCACTACCCTTTTGTAGTCCGTGCCCTTCACGATGCCGGGCATGCTGGTAAAGGAGATGGAGGAATAATACCGCGAGGAATTCCCTCCCCCCTGTATGGCGATCTCTGCCGTATGCGCAATGCTCATACGTGTCACCTCCTTCACCCAGTCGGTATTGTATGTGCTAAAGAAATGGCCGGGATCGTTGACGATCTTGTTGGCCTGCGCAAGATGCGACATACCAGCCTTATCCCGGGCCGCGTTGTCGTTTGTAGCAGCCTCCGTCAATAACATTTTATATTGCTGCGCATCCAGCACTTTTGGCCTTTTAACGATGCTGGTTACTGTCGTATAATAATTGGCCGTTATCTGCGGTTTCGCATCCTTTTTGCCTCTTTTTGTTGTAATGATCACTACGCCGTTGGCGGCCTTGGCTCCATATATAGCCGAGGCGCTGGCATCCTTTAATATGGAGATGGATTCGATATCGTCCGGGTTGAGTCCGCCCAGACTGTTGAGCCCGTTGACAAAGGCAGTAGACATACCCTGGTTGACACCGCCCTGACCAGTAATGTCATTACCCACCGGATTACTAACATCATAGCCCTGGTTGACGTAGCTGGACTGTACCTGCATAGGCACCCCATCGATGACATACAGCGGGTCATTCCCCCCGATGATGGAAGCAGTACCACGGACCCTGATACGTACCGCGCCGCCGGGCGTTCCATCCGTCTTGGTCACCTGTACACCCGCCGCCTTGCCGGCAATGGCATTGTCCACGGTATTAAAAGGAATATCCTGCACGTCCTTTCCTGAAATGGAGGACACCGAACCCGTGAGGTCCTTGCGCTGCGAAGATCCATAACCGATCATCACCACCTCATTCAGACTGGAAGCCTGAGGGATCAGCACGATGGATATATTGGCGGCTTTCCCGGGGACCCTGTACACCTGCGTTCCATACCCGACAATGGAGAATTCAATGACGTCCTTCTCACCTGCGGGAATGGTAAACCCGCCGCCGGCATCCGTCTGCGTACCATACTTCCTGGTCTTGTTCACCACCGACACCGCTACCAGCGGCTTGCCATCCAAACCCGTGACCCTTCCTGTGATCTCACCAGGCGGAGCGGCAGCCTCCGGCTTCGCTGGCGCAGGCGCCTCCTTTGGGCTGATGATCAATATGCCTTCCACTATTTTAAAGCTAAATCCCGTCCTGGCCAGGGCCATGGTCAATGCCTCATCCACCCCCGCATCCTTCACTACCACGGTGACGGGTCCTACCTGATGAATAAGATCATTGTTATACAAAATCTCGACATTCCCGAGACGCTCGATGGCCTTGAGCACTTTTTCAAGAGGCTCATCATACATAGTCAGCGTTATCCGCTGGGAGTATCCGCTGGCGCTGACATGTAGCACGGCAAAAAGTAAGATGGCTGCAGTTAATCTCATAGTCCTGGTAATTAATTTCATACCTTTGGTTAGTTTGGTTAAACAATAAGCAATGCAATAGCGCTTCACCTGTTTTACCGACACTTCCCCGGGGACGCGGCATCGTTCCCGGTTTTTTGTTAGGCAACGGAGCTACGCTCCGTTTCGGCAATACAGATGTGAATGACAGTGGTCATTGGATAAGATAGATAAGGGCAGCAATGGCAAGACGAAGATCACTTGGCTGGCGGCAGCACTCTTACTTCTTTATTCTGCACGGAGAATTTTACACCCCCGACAGCCTGGAATAGGTTCAATACCTGCGATATATTCACCTGGCGGCTTATCTTTCCTGTATAGTGTGCACTGACAGTTCCATCGAAATGTACTTCGATGTCGTACCAGCGCGATAACTGTTTCATAATAGTTGGGAGATCATCGTTATTGAAAAGGAAATATCCATCTTTCCAGGCAATGACCTTTGGCACATCCACGCCCGCATTGAATTCCAGCTTTCCCTTGTCTTTCGCCACCAGCTGCTGACCGGGGGCGATCAGGCTGGAGGCAGACCCGTTGATCATTTTGACAGATCCCTCTGTCAGCGTCGTGCTGATCTCATTATCATCGCTATAAGCCGTAATATTGAAGCTTGTGCCCAGCACCTGAACTTCCACCGGCGTGTGTACGGAAGATCCTGTCGTCCGCACTATAAATGGCATAGCGGCGTCCTTTGCCACTTCGAAATATGCTTCGCCCGATACTTCTACGGTCCTGCTCTTTCCGGAAAATACAGTGGGGTATCTGATGGAGGATGCCGCATTCAGCCAGACCCGTGTGCCATCCGACAGCACTACACTGGTCCTCCTGCCACGGGGTGTGGTCAGCGTATTGTATACCATTTCAGCGCCCTCACCCGTACCTTCGGCCTGATAGGTCAGTTCCCCGGCGCTGAGCCTTGTCACAGATGCATTCCCCTGTCGGGCCAGCGCCCCATTGCCGCTGCTGTCCAGCACGATCTGCCTGCCATCCGCCAGCGTAAGAATGGCGCCTTCATGCCCCGGCGGCACATCATGTACAGGCTGTTGCGCCACGGACACCGGCTTTTCCGCCCTTCCGCTACGCCATAGCCAGGCTCCCCCTGCCAGCAAGATCACCACCGCCGCGGCAGCAGCCCACCGGATAAAGAACAGTCGTCCCCCCGGCGCCTTCTCAGTCATCCTTTCCCCCAACCGGGCCATTATCACCTCCTTTATGCGCTCATCCCCATGTCCCATGAATTCTTCGGACATCATCACCTGGTGTACAAACCCCTCCAGGGTCTCTTGCTGTCCGGGCTGCTGGATCAGCTGCGCCAAACGGGCTCTTTCCGTCGGGCTAAGATCTCCCGTAATATATTTTTCCAATAAAATTTCCAGTTCGTGGTTGTCCATAATATGTGGTGGTTGCATATAGGACGCTCCACCGAGGACGGAAGGATTAGTCCGGCATGAAATTTTTTTCTAAATAAAAAGGGAAAGATAGCCCAGGTCGCGAAGCCAGCCCCGTAAAAAGTTCAGGGCCATGACCATATGTACTTTGACTGTATTCCTGGAAAGTCCCAGTTTCTGAGCGATCTGTTCATGAGAAAGACCCTCCAGCCGGCTCATTTTAAAGATGATCTTTTGCTGAGGCGTTAACCGCTCCACTCCTTCCAACAGCAGCCGGTATGCATCCTTGCCCTCCAGCTGCGCATCCGGCGCCAGCATATCCTCACGCAGCATCGACATATCCGTATTCGCTGTTTCTATGATCTTTTTCCGCAGGGCAGCAATGACCTGGTTGCGCCCCACCACATAGATATAATTTTTAAAGCTCTCTACTTCCGTAAGCCGTTCCCGCTGCAGCCATATCTTCAAAAAAATCTCCTGCGTTAGGTCCTGTGCGACGGCTGGAGACTTCACCAGGGTCAGCGTGTTGAAATAGACCCGGCTCCAATAGGCATCCACCAGTGTCCGGAAAGCTTTTTCATCACCCCCCGCCACAGCCGCCAGGGTGATCCGTTCATCAGGTGCTCCGTCTTGGTTTGTATCGATCATTTTCTCAGTTATGCCTTACGCGATAAAGATAAGGCAATCCTGTCCCTAATTCACAAACAATTCATCTACAAAGAACCAGCCCTTGTCATTAGCGGGTTGTGGCTTCTCCTTCTTTTTTGGCGGCGCCTTGGGATCTATCTTAGGAGGAGGTGGCGGCGCAGGCAATAATGACGGCGGAAGTTTACCTATAGGCTCAATTATCACCCGAATATACCTCAAAGACGCGGCGGAAAATTTACATTCATAAGGAATGAGGTAATTGGATTGGGGCAACGTATCCACTGGTGGGATCAGCTGATATAACAGCCGCATGTTCCCGGGATCATTCCCTCCCATGATACGAATGCTCTTCGGGGGATAGATCATACTACCCACATTCACAAGACTGCTGACCGTAACACTACGGGCAAGTACGGGTTTTGGGAATTTCAACATACATTCCATACGGCTTCTGTACGCGATCCATTTGCCATCCCCAAAGTTTTGAGACCCTTTCACCAGGTCTTTCAGAGTAGTCCCCCCCTTCCCCCTGTACAGTGAATCGGTAGGGGTGATCAGGATGACCGTGTCGGGATGAAAGGTCGCGCGATAGAATTGATACTGTACCACGTCGCTGGGACGCCAGCCTTTTCGGAACGCCCTTGCCTTCATCAATACCTGGCTGTCGATAACTGCCCGGTTGTCATACACAATAGAATGGATACTATCCGGATCGGTGCCGTCCAACGTATACCGGATCGCTGTCCCCGGAACAAAGTGTTTAAGCCGCAGCGCTATCGGTGTGTCGCTGATCACCACGCCGGCGGTTTGGTTGACAGGCGGATTTATTTTTTCGAACAAGGTATCCGTACGGGCGCCTGCCTGGATGTCCAGCAAAGGATATTTCTTTTTTATATCACCCGCCTCGGCATAGCTTACACCTGAATTCCAGAGATAGATCTCATGCAGCTCTTTCAACGTCAGCAATTGCTGCACATCATCCCGGTGGACAGCCGTATTGGTCAGCGATATCCGTTTCAGATGATGCAGCTTTCCCAGAGCCGGCAGACCCCGCCCCGTCACCTTCGTAAAAGAAAGATCAAGCTCCCGCAGGTTGGCAAACTCGCCGATGGTAGACAGCTCATCATCGGTGACGGGCATTTTCGCAAGATTCAAAGAGACAAGCTGCGTCTTTATGGGAAGCAGCTCTTTCAGCTGATCGGACTTGAAAAAGGCGGCGCCAAAAAAGTCGACAGCGATGGCCGGAGAACCCGTTGCCAATGGATAGACTGCCCGGTAGTCCGTATTTAATTGCCGGATCTTATCGTCACCGGCCGCAGCGAAATCATAATTTTCCTGCTCCGCGGAGCTTCTGAATATATTGCCCGCAATGGTCCTCAGCGTATCCGTCGGATCCAGCTCGGTGACTTTCACCGTAAAGTTCGCACCCCTCCTGATCCAATTGTACAGGATGGTAAGCTCCTGGTCATTCAATTGCGGCTTACCCAATGGCGGCATGTGCTTCTTGTCCTCTTCCGGCAGATGGACGCGTTGTAATAAAAGACTCATATTGGCATCGGAAGTATCGAGCACCGGCCCGCTTTTACCCCCTTTGAGCAATAGCTCCGGTGAGCTCATCACCAACCCGCCCTTGGCCTTGGTGTTATTGTGACAGCTCATGCACTTGCCCTCCAGCATCGGCTGCACCATGTCCCGGTATACCACGGCCTCGTCCAGCGGAACTTTTTCCTTCACCCGTCCTTTATATACAGGGGCTAATAAAAAATTATCGCCGTGCGTGATCGCGGCACCCTGGTGGCCGGCAACAAGCAACACCGCCAGGCTCAATAAGCTCGCAAGCACTATCCCCGGCCTGCTCAGCCGTTGATAAAATATATACCATAACAACAGGATCAGCGACATAATAGCCCCGCTCCACTTGTGCCAGCTAAGGGATTCCGGATTATAACCCGGCTCCTTCGAGAGCAGTACCCCCATCAAAGCCGTAAGGGCAGTCGTAAATGCCACCGACAATAAAAGCCATTCTCCGATGTGCTCGGCCAACCCCGAAACATGAAACCGTTGTTTGGGAATGACCCATACCCAGATCAGCCACAATGCGAAAAGGACAATAGGGAAATGAAGGAACAGCGGATGCGCCCGGCCTATCACCTGCAACAGAGGTGGTACGACCAGCCGGTCATAAAATAGCAGGAAAAAGACAAGAAGACAATTGGCAGCAATCGTCAGGCTGCTGAGAATATTTTTCCAGTTCATGTGCATCATTAAGCAATCAATCCGTTGACGACCTTGCCCGCCACATCGGTGAGCCGGTAGCGCCGTCCCTGGTGTTTGAAGGTAAGTTTTTCATGATCCAATCCCATAAGATAAAGTACGGTGGCATGAAAATCATGCACGTGAACAGGGTCCTTCGCTATATTATACCCAAAATCGTCGGTTTCGCCATATACGCCGGGCCGCACGCCTCCACCCGCCATCCAGACGGTAAAACAACGTGGATGATGGTCACGGCCGTAGGTGTCTTTTGTAAGCTTGCCCTGGCAATAATTGGTCCTGCCAAACTCTCCACCCCAGATCACCAGCGTCTCGTCGAGCAGCCCTCTTTGCTTAAGATCGGCGATCAATCCGGCAGAAGCCTGGTCCACATCTTTGGCCTGCCCCTTTATTTCCCCGGGAAGATTGCTATGTCCATCCCATCCCTGGTGGTATAGTTGGACAAACCGGACGCCGCTCTCCGACAGCTTGCGCGCGAGGAGACAATTGGCGGCAAAGGTTCCCGGTACCAGACACTCCGGTCCATAGAGTTTCAACGTATCCTCGGGCTCTTTTGAAGTGTCAGTGATCTCCGGCACGATGGTCTGCATCCTGTAAGCCATCTCATATTGCTGTATCTTGGTAGCGATCTCGGGATCTCCAAATTCTTTATAGGAATCATCATTCAGCTCGGCTATCTTATCGAGCATCTTTCTCCTGTCATCCCGGGTCATGGAAGAAGGATCGCTCAGATACAGGACGGGATTCTCACCGCTGCTGAACTGGACACCCTGGTGGATGGAATCCAAAAACCCATTGGACCAGAGTTTTGAATACACTCCCTGACCATTGCCCTTCCCTTTCGAGAGAAGGACGCAAAATGCGGGAAGGTTCTTGTTCTCGCTGCCGAGCCCATAGCTAAGCCAGGAACCCATGCTGGGCCGATTGCCCTGCTGTGCGCCCGTTTGAAAGAACGTCAGCGCGGGGTCATGGTTGATGGCTTCCGTGTACATGGTCTTTATAAAACATATATCGTCTACCACTTTGGCGGTATGAGGCAGCAATTCGCTTAGCCATGCCCGGGACTCTCCATACTGGTTGAACTGAAATACAGTGCCCGCCAGCGGGAACTTGACCTGGTCGGCGGTCATACCCGTGAGCCGCTGTCCCATGCGGACACTGGCGGGAAGGTCCTCTCCCTGCATCTTTTGCAACAGGGGTTTATAGTCGAAAAGATCCAGCTGCGACGGTGCACCATTCTGAAAGAGATAAATGATCCGTTTGGCGCGGGGAGCAAAATGAGGCAGTCCCGCCATAATGGACTCTTCCTCCCCGCCCTTGAACAGATCGGGTATCAGCAGGGAACCCAGGGCAACACTGCCGATGCCAAGACTCAGCCTCGACAGGAACTTGCGTCGATTGATACGAAGGGCGTGTTCGATGATCTCTTTTTCCATGTGTGCGGTCAGGTTTTTGTGATAGCCTCTTCAAGGTTGTAAATGACAGTGATCAGCTTCATCAGGGCAGCAGCGCTGTTTGCATCCACATTCTTTTCATGCGGGTATTCGCCTTCACTCAGTGTTTTGGCGGCATCCAGCTTTCGGCTGGTGAATTGCCCCATCTGATCGTTATAATAGTCGGTCAGCGTCTTTAATTCCTTTTCCGTGGGCTTACGGCAAACTATCCGCCGGAAGGCTTCCGTTATTTTTTCCTGCGGTGTGCCATGCCCTATCGACAATCGCTCGGCCATTACCCGGGCGGCTTCCAATACGGTAGGGTCATTCAACATGATCAATGCCTGCAGGGGTGTATTGGTCTTCAATCTTTTTACTTCGCACTGATCACGGTTGCTGGCGTCGAACATGATCATCGACGGCGGTGGTACGGTGAGCTTTATAAAAGTATACATACCGCGCCGGTAAAGACTGTCATGGTGATCCTGTCGATAGGTCGCCAATACTCCTCTGCCGGAAGTAGCAGACTCCCAAAGTCCCTCAGGCTGATAGGGCTTTACACTGGGGCCGCCGATGGTACGGACAAGCAGGCCGCTGCTGGAGAGGACCATGTCTCTTATAAATTCTGCGGATAGTCTGTTGCGGGGACCTCTGGACAAAAAGGCATTATCCGGGTCTCTGGCCAGCTTTTCGGGTGTCGTGACGGCAGACTGCCTGTATGTCGACGAGAGGACGATCTGTTTGACCAGCCGTTTGATATCCCATCCATGGTCCATAAAATCCACCGCCAGCCAGTCCAATAATTCCGGATGCGTAGGCAGCTCACCCTGCATACCGAAATCCCCGGCGGTTTTCACGATACCCCTGCCGAAGAGCTCCTGCCAGATCTGGTTGACAAAGACCCTTGCCGTCAGAGGATTGTTCCTGCTCACGGTCCATTTTGCCAGTCCTAACCTATTGCGCGGATACTTCACTGTATCGTATTTCATGACGGCGGGCAAGGCATGGGGCTGCACCTCGCCGCCCGGCATATCATAACGGCCTCTTTTAAGCAAAAAAGTTTTCCGCACAGTGTCCCGTTCCCCCATCACCGACACCGACAATGTCCCCGTATCCTTGTTATACATAAAGGCGAGAAGATGCTTCCTGTCATTGCTGTCTATAGCCAGCTTCGGCATCTTGGCAGGCTTCGATACGCCGACGTCGCCCTCATAGCCCACCTCCTGGGTATTGTTGAAGAAAGCCAGCAGGCTGTAATAATCCTTCTGGCTAAAGGGATCGTATTTATGATCGTGACATTGCGCGCATTCGATGGTTACACCCAGCATGCCCTTACCATATGTCTTGGTCTTGTCGACAAGGTACTCGACCCTGTATTCTTCAGGCACGACCCCACCCTCTTCCGTATACTTGTGATTCCTGAAAAAACCCGTTGCCAGGATCTGCTCTTTCGTGGCATTGGGCGCCATATCGCCGGCTATCTGCCAGGCGACAAACTGATCATAAGGCATATTCTTGTTGAACGCATGGATCACCCAGTCGCGCCACGGCCATTGCGTCCTTATATTGTCATCCTGGTAGCCGTAACTATCCGCATAACGTGCCACATCCAGCCAGTGAACGGCCATTTTTTCGCCATACTGGTCGGTGCTCAGCAGGTTGTCGACCATCTTTTCATAGGCATGCACGTCATTGTCGGCCAGATACCGGTCCATCATATCAAGCGTAGGGGGCAGTCCGGTGATGTCCATGCACACTCTTTTGAAGAGACGTTCCTTGTCTGCAGGTGCATTGGGTGTGAGCCCTTCTGACTCCAGCCGGTGAAGAACAAAATGATCTATCTCGTTGGTGGGCCATGTCTTGTCCTGCACTTCGGGCGCCGGCGCAGCCACAGGGGGCGTAAAGGCCCAATGCCGCTCGTATTTCGCGCCCTGTTCGACCCATTTTGTAAATAGTTTTTTTTCACGCTCGGTCAACATCCCCAAATGCGCGTCGGGAGGAGGCATCATATAAGTGAGGTCGGAGGAGGTCACCCTTTTTATAAGCTCACTTTGGCCGGGCTTGCCGGGCACGATGGCATAAGCTCCTTTCGGATTCTTCAACGGCGCATAAGCGCTGTCGGCAATATCCAGGCGGAGACCGGCTTCACGATGGCTCGCATCGGGACCATGGCATTTGTAACATTTGTCTGAAAGTATAGGCCGTATATCGAAATTGTAACTTACGACATCGGGCAGGGCGTTGGAATGCTGTGCACTTTTTTCGTGGTGAAAGCAGGAAGAGATAATACATATCCCTATCGCTATAGCGGCAAGTATCGTTAGAGTTCTGGCAGACATGTTCTATTGTATGAACATGGCGAATTTACAAAAAATCTTTATTCATCGGTGCTAATGGCATTAAAATTCTTAATTGCGCAGGTTTCAATTCTACAGTGGGGTGGAACATTTTTCCACTCATATATCTCTCCAGACTGTACCGTAACTGTCTCGCTGCGGGCCGGTGATCGAGATCATGTCGTATATCTGCCGACACGAGTACCAGCCTGCCTTTCCCTACCCTTGCCTCTATTATCTCCGCCATCTTCCTGTTCTTTACAAAATTGTCGATCACCCGGACCATCGGCTCGATGGCCGGCAGCGAATCCAGGATCATCGTCTTCGAGGAAGTGACAAGGTCCCACCACTGCCAGTCGGAATAGGCCTCCGTCGGAAAATCCTTTAACGCTGGATGATCCGGCCGCATCAATAAGCCCATGGTGCCGGGTTGGTCGGGGAAATGTACAGGACTCCAGAATACAGGCGCAAATCTGCCGGTGACACCATTGAGACTGGCCGTGTCGGGATTGAATAAGACATCCTTTCCTTCCTGCAAATGACGGAGCGCCTCATCCAGCGTACTGTCAAAAACCAGGGCCAGGCCCTTCGAAGATCCTCCGGCCAGCTCAGCCACCCGTTCCGGATACACCCAAATATTCCATTCATTCTTATAAGACGTCCCCTTCAGCCGGAGCACGATGGTCAGTTGCGCCGCGTCCTTCACTCCCGTCAGTGCAAAAGAGAACCCGCCGATGCCATGCCCATTACCCATTGCTATGTCCTGTTGCACAAGCACACCCCCCGCTATCCGGCGGCCAGCCTGATCCACCACCGTCCATTCCGGCGTCGCCCCCTTCAACACACCTCTGCCAAAATTGGCGACTTCCGCCGTAGCTGTAAACTGTTCGTTATTGGTATAAACAGCCTTGTCGTATCTGATCAACGGCACCACGGCCGAACAATACATGCGATGCTGTTCAGGCGTCACCAGCCCCTTGCTGTCCCAAAAAGCATCCAGAATGCCTATGAGGGCCGTCCCCTGACCAGGGAAATCATGGAGGTCCAGCAACTGAAACCCACTGGTACCCGGGGTCTTCAATACCCTTTCAATCTCCTCCTTATACAATCGGGCAGCAAACTTCCCACTCGCCCTGGTGTAGGCGGGTGACAGATCGAGCATCCCCTTTCGCTCCAGATCCCTTCGAATGGCCTTAAAGTTCAGCGGGTCCAGCACACCGGTATATTTATTTATCTCCCTCATGTCGGGGTAGATGGAATACTGCCCCATCTCATGTATGATCAGCGGCACAGGCAGACTATCCACCGCCTCGGTATAATCACTTTTGAAGTCGGGCGGATATGTATTGAAAATACCCTGCCCCCTCACCCACCCTTTCTTCGTATACTGCGTAATATAAAAATCGTCACCGGGCTCTGGCCATTTCCCGTGTCCGGCCTGAAAAGTAAAGGTGGTGGAAGTATACAAATGGCGCGGATCGGCCTGCCGCAGCGTGCTCACCATCCCGTGCAGCCAGTCGAAATCCCCCTCCAGCTCATTGCCCATCGACCAGAAACAAAAAGAGGGATGATTGCCATATTCCCGGCTGATACGGAACGCCTCTTCCCTAAGAAACCTGTTCATGGCCGTGTCCTTTCCGGCATTCATATTCCACAACGGCAGCTCGATCTGCAGATAGAACCCCAGGGAGTCCGCTGCCTCAAAAGCAGCCGCGGGCGGACACCAGGAGTGAAACCGCAGATGGTTCAGCCCATACGACCGGGCTGTGACGAACTCTTTCAGCCAGCCGCGGCGATCCATGGGCGGATGACCCGTCAGCGGAAAAATATCACACTCCAACGTTCCCCGCAAAAACATACGGCGGCCGTTGATCCACAATTCGCTGTTCTTATTGCCGAGCGTACGCATACCGCAGACAGCGCTAACCACATCCTTGCCGTGGCTTGTCGTCAGCGTCGCCCGAATGGTATAAAGATCAGGCGTAAACTCATCCCACACCTTACAATCAGGCAGCGCCATCTCATCTTCACTCGATGCCGTCACTTCTTTCCGCAGGCTGGCCGTCACATGTCCCGTCCCATCCAGCACCTGTAACAACAGCTGTCCATTCTCCAGACCCTTAAATTCAGTATTTACCCGTATCTTTTTCTCCATGGGATACACCTGCACAGCGCTTATATAAGCTTTATTCCTCGCCACCAGCTGTATCTTTCCAAGAATGCCATTCCAGATGATCTGCGTCTCCTCTGTATATGAATGGGCCATATCCCGCACGGAGATATCATATTGCTTTCGGTTGTCTACCTGGATGACGATACGATGCTTTCCGGGTGTCAGCAGACCCCCTAATTCATAATCATGCGGAGTAGAGAGACTTTCACGCCCCCCGGCCTCCCGGCCATCCACTATGACATGACTGGTCCACAACACCCGTTCCAGTTCCAGCGTAATACTCTTCCCCGCCCAGCTCTGTGGAATATCCACCTCCCGCTCATAGGATGCAGGACCTGTATAGGCATGTTTGCGGGTGAGGTGCAAAAGCACTTCCCTCGTGAGCTTCCCATCCGTCAGCGTAGGCGGCTCTCCAATGCCCGCGTCATCCAAAGTCCCCGGTAAATGTATCTGCCTGACAGCCCCCGGCCCGATTTTCACATTCCATGGCCCCGCCAGCGGCATCACCTGCTGCGCCTGGAGCTTTAAACAAAAGAAAAATAACAGTATACACGTCGACATCCTTTCCATATATACAATTTTAACCCGAA
>Ga0207671_10002325_pt1 | contig 20511 bp, 21 predicted proteins | sample KBSC24metaG_FD_184352 | JGI IMG/M metagenome (GOLD analysis project Ga0207671, IMG submission 184352) | Corn rhizosphere microbial communities from Kellogg Biological Station, Michigan, USA - KBS C2-4 metaG (SPAdes) (version 2) | ecosystem: Host-associated > Plants > Roots > Rhizosphere > Soil... | reverse complement strand
AAGGCCTGCAGCACGTAGACCCGGCTGTCCGGCGCGAGCGGGTCGGCCAGGCCGACGCGGTCGCCGACACGCCGGCCGTCGATGAAGGCCACCACGTTCGGCCGCAGATGGCCCTGGTCGTCGAGCACGTAGCCGCGCAGCCTCGGGTTGCTCTCGAAGGCCTGCTCCAGCGCCTCGCGCAGGGTCACGGCGGGGCTGTCGAGCTCGGGCGTTTCGGTGAAGCGTCGCAGCTGCGAGGTGAAGGCGAGACGGGCCATGCGACCATGATGCGAGGCGGGCGGGCTTCGCGCAAGCATCGGCGCTGGCGCACTGCCACGGGAGAATGCCGGCCCCGCCGCCCTTGCCGCCCTTCCCGCATGCACACCGGAATCCTCTATGCCGCTCTCGCCTACGCGCTGTGGGGGATCTTCCCGCTGTACTTCCATCGGCTCGCCAGCGTGCCGCCGCTGGAGATCGTGCTGCACCGCTCGGTCTGGTCGCTGGTGCTGCTCGCGATCGTGCTGACCGCGCTGCGGCGCTGGGCCTGGTTCGGCCAGGTGCTGCGCCAGCCGCGCCAGCTCGCGCTCTTCTTCCTCAGCGCGCTGCTGCTGTCGGCGAACTGGGTGACCTATGTCTGGGCCGTCAACAACCACCACGTGCTCGACGCCAGCCTGGGCTACTTCATCAACCCGCTGTTCAACGTGCTGCTCGGCTACCTGGTGCTGCACGAGCGGCTGCGGCGCGCGCAGTGGCTGGCGATCGGCCTCGCGGCGGCGGGGGTGCTCTGGCTCGCGTTCGCTGCGGGCCACGTGCCGTGGATCGCGCTTTTCCTCGCCGCCACCTTCGGCGTCTACGGCCTGCTGCGCAAGACGGCCCCGCTCGGCGCGCTCGAAGGCCTGGCACTCGAGACGCTGCTGCTCGCGCCGATCACCGTCTCGCTGCTCGGCTACTGGACTTGGCAGGGCCAGAGCGCGCTCGCCACCGGCAGCGCCGCGCTGATCGGCTGGCTGATGCTGGCCGGCCCGCTGACCGCGATCCCGCTGCTGCTCTTCGCCGCCGGCGCGCGGCGCATCACGCTGGCGACGCTGGGTCTCTTGCAGTACATCGGCCCGACGATCCAGTTCGCGCTCGGCATCTGGGTCTACGGCGAGCCCTTCGACGCCACGCGCTTCGCCGGCTTCGCCCTCATCTGGTCGGCGCTGATCGTCTACAGCGCCGAGAGCTGGCGGGTGCTGCGCCGCACGCGAATCGCACTGGCCGAGGCGGCCGAGCGATAGTTATTGGCCATCGAATCAATATGTTCAATATATTTCTATAATGATGCAGCGCAGCTTAGCATTTGGCTGTCCGCGTTTACCCCAACCAACCAAGGAACCACGCATGTCCCTGATCAACACCGAAGTCAAACCGTTCAAGGCCCAGGCTTTCCACAACGGCAAGTTCATCGAGGTCACCGAGAAGAGCCTGAAGGGCCAGTGGTCCGTGCTGATCTTCATGCCGGCCGCCTTCACCTTCAACTGCCCGACCGAGATCGAAGACGCGGCCGACAACTACGCCGAGTTCCAGAAGGCCGAGGCCGAGGTCTACATCGTGACCACCGACACGCAGTTCTCGCACAAGGTCTGGCACGAAACCTCGCCGGCTGTCGGCAAGGCCCGGTTCCCGCTGGTCGGCGACCCGACGCATGCGCTGACGAACGCCTTCGGCGTGCACATCCCGGAAGAAGGCCTGGCGCTGCGCGGCACCTTCGTGATCAACCCGGACGGCATCATCAAGACGCAGGAAGTGCACGACAACGCGATCGCCCGCGACGTCAAGGAAACCCTGCGCAAGCTGAAGGCGGCCCAATACGTGGCCAGCCACCCGGGCCAGGTTTGCCCGGCCAAGTGGAACGAAGGCGCCAAGACGCTGACCCCGTCGTTGGACCTGGTCGGCAAGATCTGATCCCGATCCGCTGAAGCGACAACCACCCCGGCCCGCTCACGAGGCCGGCCGGGGTTCCACGAAACGAACGAAGAAAGACAAGCCATGTTGGAAGACGGCCTCAAGTCACAACTGAAGAGCTACCTCGAGCGGGTGACGAAGCCGTTCGAAATCGTGGCCACGCTGGACGACAGCGACAGCTCCCGCGAGATGCACGGCCTGCTGCAGGACGTGGCCTCGCTCTCCCCGCTGATCACGCTGAAGACCGATGGCGCCGACACGCGCAAGCCGTCCTTCAGCCTGAACCGCACCGGCTCACAGATGGATCTGCGCTTCGCCGCGATCCCGATGGGCCATGAATTCACCTCGCTGGTGCTGGCGCTGCTGCAGGTGGGTGGACACCCGCCGAAGGTGGAGGCCGACCTGATCGAGCAGATCAAGAACCTCGAAGGCGATTTCCACTTCGAGACCTACATGTCGCTGACCTGCCACAACTGCCCGGACGTGGTGCAGGCGCTGAACCTGATGGCGGTGCTGAACCCGCGCATCCATCACGTGACGATCGACGGCGGCCTGTTCCAGGACGAAGTCGCCGCACGCGAGATCATGGCGGTGCCGACGGTCTTCCTCAACGGCAAGGTCTTCGGCCAGGGCCGCATGGGCGTCGAAGAGATCGTCGCCAAGCTGGACACCGGCGCCAGCGCGCGCGACGCGGCCAAGCTCGACGCGAAGGACCCGTACGACGTGCTGATCGTCGGCGGCGGGCCTGCGGGCGCGGCGGCCGCGGTCTACGCGGCGCGCAAGGGCGTGCGCACCGGCGTCGTGGCCGAGCGTTTCGGCGGCCAGACGCTGGACACCTTGGCGATCGAGAACTTCGTCTCGGTGCTGGCAACCGAAGGGCCGAAGTTCGCCTCTGCGCTGGAGCAACACACCAAGCATTACGACGTCGACATCATGAACCTGCAGAGCGCGAAGGCGCTGGACGCCGCCAACGGGAGCGGGCTGATCGAGGTCGAGCTCGCCAACGGCGGCAAGCTGAAGTCGAAGTCGGTGATCCTGTCGACCGGTGCGCGCTGGCGCGAAGTCAACGTGCCTGGCGAAAAGCAATATCGCAACCAGGGCGTGGCCTATTGCCCGCACTGCGACGGGCCGCTGTTCAAGGGCAAGCGCGTCGCGGTGATCGGCGGCGGCAATTCGGGCGTCGAGGCGGCGATCGATTTGGCCGGCATCGTCGGCCACGTGACCCTGCTCGAGTTCGCGCCGGAGCTGCGCGCGGACGCGGTGCTGGTGCGCAAGCTGCAGAGCCTGCCGAACGTGAATATTCACACGCAGGCGCAGACCAGCGAGATCACCGGCGACGGGCAGAAGGTCAACGGCCTCAGCTACATCGACCGTCCGAGCGGCGAGACCAAGCACCTCGAGCTGGAAGGTGTCTTCGTGCAGATCGGGCTGGTGCCGAACACCGAGTGGCTGAAAGGCAGCCTGGAGCTGACGCGCCACGGCGAGATCGTCGTCGACGCGAAGGGCCAGACCTCGCTGCCCGGCGTGTTCGCGGCCGGCGACGTGACGACCGTGCCGTACAAGCAGATCATCATCGCGGCCGGCGATGGCGCGAAGGCGGCGCTGGGCGCGTTCGATCATCTGATGCGTTCGTCGGCGCCGGCCGCGGCCTGAAGGCGCCGGCCGCCGAGCGCCGGGCCGCGGGAGGCCGGCATGACATGACCAATGGCGGGCAGCCTGCCCGTCCTGCCTCGCTACGATGCAGTCAACCGCATTGACCGAGGGCGACGATGCCGCCGGACATCACCTGGCTGAACGACGACCGATCCCCGCTGCCGCCCACCGCGTGGGCGCAACCGCGAGACGCCGAGATCCCCGGCCTGCTCGCAGCCGGCGGCGCGCTGACGACGCGTCGCCTGACCGAGGCCTACAGCCGCGGCATCTTCCCTTGGTATAGCGAAGGGCAGCCGGTGCTCTGGTGGTCGCCCGATCCGCGCATGGTGCTGCCGGTGGCCGAGTTCAAGCTGTCAAGGTCGCTGAAGAAGCGCATCGCCCGGTTCATCCGCACGCCGGGTTGCGAGATCCGCATCGACAGCGCGTTCCGCGACGTGATGACCGCCTGCTCCACCGCGCCGCGCGAAGGCCAGAACGGCACCTGGATCGTCGACGAGATGATCGAGGCCTACGTCGCCTGGCATGCCGCCGGCATGGTGCACAGCGTCGAGACCTGGATCGGCGGCGAACTGGTCGGCGGCCTCTATGGCGTCGGCATCGGGCGGATGGTCTACGGCGAATCGATGTTCGCGCGGCAGACGGACGCTTCGAAGATCGCGCTCGCCGCGCTGATCTGCTTCTGCCGCGACAACGGCGTCAGCCTGATCGACTGCCAGCAACGCACCGCGCATCTCGCTTCGCTGGGCGCGCGCGAATGGCCGCGAGAGGCCTTCGAACGGCATCTGGCGCATGCCACCACGGCCGTGCCGATCGCCGATTGGACCTATCATCCAGCGCTATGGCGCCACCTCGGAAACGAGGTGGGACATCCGGACCTCCGGACCGAAACCCGGCCCCTGCCCCAGCCCGAGGATGCCCCGCGGTGACGCACCCCAAAGAGCTCCCCCTCTCGTCGCTCCAGTTCTACGCCACGGCGCCGTACCCGTGCAGCTACCTCGCCGGCCGGCTGGCCCGATCGCAGGTCGCCACGCCGAGCCATCTGATCCATGCGGATGCCTATTCCGGCCTGGTCTCGAACGGCTTCCGGCGCAGCGGCATGTTCACCTATCGCCCCTACTGCGACGGCTGCCGCGCCTGCGTGCCGCTGCGCGTGCCGGTGGCGAGCTTCAAGCCGACGCGCAGCCAGCGCCGCGCCTGGAAGGCGCACCAGGGCCTGGAAGCGCGCGTGCTGCGGCTGTGCTTCGTGCCCGAGCACTACCAGCTCTACCTGCGCTACCAGTCCGGCCGCCACAGCGGCGGCGGCATGGACCACGACAGCATCGACCAGTACACCCAGTTCCTGCTGCAGAGTCGGGTCAATTCGCGGCTGGTGGAGTTCCGCGAGCCCTCGCCCGACGGCCAGGGCACGCTGAAGATGGTCTCGATCCTCGACATCCTGAACGACGGCCTGTCCGCCGTGTATACGTTCTACGAGCCCGAGGAGCACACCAGCTACGGCACCTACAACGTGCTGTGGCAGATCGAGCAGACACGTTTGCTGAAGCTGCCCCACGTCTACCTCGGCTACTGGATCGCCGAGAGCGGCAAGATGGCCTACAAGGCCCAGTTCCAGCCGCATCAACTGCTGGTCGACGGCCAGTGGGTGCCCGCGCCGGCGTCCTGAGTCCCGGCATCCCGGCTCGGGACACCCCCATTTGGGGGGCCCCCATCTGGATGATCGCCGTCTTGACATCCGACGACGATGATTGGCTTCGCAGCGAGCACGACGCTCGCCAAGGAGCACACGATGCATTTCGACGAACGCAACGAAGGCGACTACCGCATCTATGCGGGAGCGCTGGAGTCGCCGATGGGAGACGGCTATGTCGCAGCCGTCGTGGTCAACCGGATGCAGCCTGACGACATGCAGCGCGAGGCCTTCCGCGACGTGAGCATGTCCGGCGGCCACCGCTGGAGCACGGCCAGCGATGCGCTGCGCTATGCGGTCGCGAAGGCGCGCGAAGTCATCCGCACCGAAAAGCAGAGGCTCGCATGCTGAACGATCAACGCAGCCGCCGGTATCCGCAGGAGCCGATCTGGTCGCGCTGGGACGTGGTCTGCGCCATCAGCCTGGTGGCGGCCTGCGTGCTGGTGTCCTTTGCGCTGCCGGGGCCCGGCAGCAGCCTGTTCGGCGGCTGAAGCGCCGCCTTCTTCTCACAGGTGCTTGTAGAAGAACGTCGTCGCGCAGAACCCGCCCTCGGGCATCAGCGCGTACTTCGGGACAGAGCCGACCCGTTGCCAGCCGGCCCGTTCGTAGACCCGCTCGGCATCGCCGCCGGTCACGGTATCCAGCACCAGCACGGTCTTGCCTTCGTCGCGCGCGGCATCGTCCAGCGCAGCCATCAGCCGGCCGGCTACGCCCTGGCGGCGTACATCCCGGTGCACCAGCATCTTCGCGACGTCGCCGCGGTGCGGCTGGTTGTCGGGCAGCGACATGATCATCTGCACCGTGCCGACGATGCGCGCTGAACCATCCTCGGCGACGAGCAGCACCCGCTCGCCACGCGCGACGCCCTCGACCACGCCACGCCAGAACGCCAGCGCCTTCTCGCGCGGCAGCGGCAGCATGAAGCTGACCGAGGCGCCGCCCTCGACACAATCGATCAGCACGTCGGCCAGCGCCTCGACCTTCGCCGCGGCCTCGTCGGCGCCCAGGCGGCGCACCGTCACATCCGGGTTCATCGCTTTCTCCTGATCATTTCAGAAACCTACCGCCTGCCCGTCGCGGCGCTTCTCGGACGCGGCGACGTAGCCGCCGTCGACGCACTGGATCAGCTGCGCGGCGCCGAAATCCATGCTGTCCGCGGTGGCGCGGGTCACGCGGTGGCCGCGCGCGGCGAGCGCATCGGCCACCGCCGCATCGAAGTCGTGTTCGACCATCACCTCGAGCTGGTCTTCGCTGATCTTCCAGCGCGGCGCGTCGCTCGCCGCCTGCACGTTCTGATGGTGGTCGAGCAATCGCACCAGCATCTGCAGCTGGCCTTGCGGCTGCATGTTGCCGCCCATCACGCCGAAGCTCAGCAGCGGTGATCCGCCCTTGGTCAGGAAGCCCGGAATGATGGTGTGGAAAGGCCGCTTCGCGCCGCCGACGGCGTTCGGATGCGAAGGATCGAGGCTGAAGCCGCTGCCGCGGTCGTTCAGCGCGATGCCGGTGCCCGGCACCACCACGCCCGAGCCGAAGCCACGGTAGTTCGACTGCATCAGCGAGACCATCATGCCGCCCGCGTCGGCGGCCGTGAGGTAGACCGTGCCCTCGTGCCGCGGCACGCCGGTGCTCATCGCCTGCGCACGCGCCGGGTCGATGGCCGCGGCGCGGCGGCGCAGGTAGGCGGGTTCCAGCAAGGCCCGGCTGTCGATGCGCATGTGCGCCGGGTCGGCGACGTGGGCATAGACGTCGGCGAAGGCGAGCTTCATCGCCTCGATCTGCAGATGGATGGCGTCGGCCGAATCGGCCGGGTGGCCGGCCAGATCCAGCTGGTCCAGGATGCCGAGCGCGATCAAGGTCGCGAGGCCCTGCCCGTTCGGCGGGATCTCGTGCATCGTGTGGCCGCGATAGGCCTGCGTGATCGGCTCGACCCAGCTGCATTCATGTGCCGCCAGGTCGGCCAGGCTCAACGCGGCGCCGTGCGCCTGCGCGTCGGCCGCGATGCGTTCGGCGAGCACGCCGCGGTAGAAGGCCGCGCCGTGGCTCTCGGCGATCGCCTCCAGCGTGCGTGCCTGGTCGGGGAACATGAAACGCTGGCCGGCGGCCGGCGCCGCCCCGCCCGGCATGAAGGCCGCCGCGAAGCCGGGCTGGCCGGACAGCGTGCGCGCCGCCGTGGCCCATTGCCGAGCGATTGCCGGCGACACGAGAAAGCCATCGCGGGCATAGCCGATCGCCGGCCCGAACAGCTGCGCGAAAGGCAGCTTGCCGAAGCGCTGCGACAGCGCGACCCAGGCCGACACCGCGCCCGGCACGGTGACCGACTCCCAGCCCAGCACCGGCATCGCCGCCGCCCCGGCAAAACGTGACGGCGCCCAGCCCGCAGGCGAACGCCCCGAAGCATTCAGGCCATGCAGCGCTGCGCCGTCCCAGACCAGCGCGAAGGCATCGCTGCCGATGCCGTTGGCGGTCGGCTCGACGACGCTCGCGGTGATCGCCGCGGCCACCGCCGCATCGACCGCATTGCCGCCGGCATACAGCATGCGCAGGCCGGCCTGGGCCGCCAGCGGCTGGCTGGTGGCGACTACGTTGCGCGCCAGCACCGGCATGCGCTGCGAGGCGTACGGAAAGTCCATCGTGAGCCTCAGCGCCGCATCAGCGTGTTCGACGGCAGCGTCTCGTCGAGCAGCTTGCGCGCGCTCTCGATGCCGGCGACCGGCAGCAGCTTCGGGTCGAGCAGGCCGACCTGCACCAGCACGCTCGCCTGATCCCAGTAGATGTGCTCGTGGTAGAGCTTGTCGCCGCGGAACTTGACCACCGCGAGCAAGGGCACCTCGACCCTTTTGCCGGTGGGTGCGACGCCCGGCAGCATCCACGGGATCTCGGTGGTGTGCGTGAAGCTGAAGATCATCTCGTCGACCACCTGGGTTGCGCCGACGGTGCGCGAGATCGAGGTCAGCGCGGTATCGGGCGGGTTGCTGTTGACGAACCAGGTGCTGTAGAAGTGATGCAGCGCGCGGTAGCCGACGCCGCCAGTCATCGTCGGGATGTGGTTGACGTAGGGCTCGGGCACCATCGTCGCCATCGTGTGGTCGACGTTGCGGCTGCCGAACTCGTACTCGCAGTGTCTGTCCCACAGCGCCGACAAGTCGTAGTGCGGGCCGATCGCGGCCTTCAGCGCGGCGATGCTGCGCTCGTGCGCCATCAGCGCTGAAGGCCGGTGGTAGTGCTCGCCGCCGTTGCGCGCGAAGGCATGGTCGACGCCGGGGTAGACGTGAAGCGTGACGTTCGGCCGGCCGCGCAGCGTCTGCACGATGCGGTCGCGCGCCTCGGGCGGGCAGAACTTGTCGAGCTCGGCGACGTGCAGCACCAGCGGCCGCGTGATCCGGACGGCCTCGTCGAGCGCGGCGTCGATGCCCACGCCGTAGTAGCCGACCGCCACGTCGGCATCGGTGCGGCAGGCCGCGAGGTAGGCGAGCTTGCCGCCGAGGCAGAAGCCGAGCACGCCGACCTTGCCGCCGCTCGCTTCCACCATCGGGCGCAGTGCGCCGATCGCGGCCTGCAGATCCTGCACGCCCTTGGCTTCGTCGAAGCCCTTGTAGTAGCCGAAGGCCTTCTGCCAGTCCTCGGGCGAGTAGCCGAGTTCGACGCCGGGCTGCTGGCGCCAGAACAGATCGGGTACCAGCGCCACGTAGCCTTCTTCGGCGTAGTAGTCCGCCACGTCGCGCATCGTCTGGTTGATGCCGAAGATCTCCTGCGCGATCACCAGGCCCGGCCCGCTGCCGGAGCCGGGCAGCGCCAGATAGCCGCGGAAGCTGCCGCTGCCGTCGGTCGCCTCGATCTCGATGAACTGACCCGCCATGTGCCTTGCTCCTCTCGGTTCGGTTGTAGCCCGGCGCCAGGATAGCGTTGCCGGCCGCGACCAGCCCGATCGCGATGCCGAATCGCAAGTGCGTCACGCGCCGGGTGCGGCCCGTTCGAGCGCGAAGCGTTCCAGCAGCCTGGTTCGCACCTGGGCCAGGTCGATCGGCTTCGTCCAGTAGTCCTCGACGCCGGCGGCGCGGGCGATGGCGACTTGTTCCGGCAGCGCATCTGCACTCACCGCAATGACCGGGATGCCGGCGCTGCGCGGCTCGGCACGAAGACGCCTGAGCACGCCGAGACCATCCATGTCGGGAAGATTCATGTCGAGCAGGATCAGCTGCGGTTTCAGCGCCGTGGCGTGCTGCAGGCCCTCCCGCCCCGTGCCCGCGACGACCAGCGCCAGATGCGGAGGCAGCGACTTGAAGAGTTCCTGCATCAGCAGCGCATTCACCGGCTCGTCCTCGATGTAGAGCACGGTCGCCGGCGCGACCGCCCCCAGCCGCGCCGGCGGCGGCGCCGCGGGCACCGCAGCATTGCCGCCATCGCCAGGCTCGGGACGGCCATCGACCGGCAGCCGCATGCTGAACGTGGTGCCCTGCCCCGCTTCGGAACTCACCTCGAGACGCCCGCGCATCGCCAGCACCAGCCTGCGGCTGATCGACAGGCCCAGCCCCGAACCGACCGGCGCTGCGCCGCCGCTGTGGATGCGCGTGAACGGCTCGAACAAGCTCGACATCTTCTCCGCCGGAATGCCCGGCCCCTGGTCGATCACCGAGACACCGACCTCGCGTTCATCACGGTGATGGACGATCCGGATGCGCACCATGGCGTTCGAACCGCCGAACTTGATCGCGTTGCCGAGCAGATTGAACATCACCTGCCTGAGCGCGCGTGCGTCGCCCGCCACCGTCGGCGTGTCCGGATCGGCCTGCACCGCCAGCGCGACACCCTGCTGGCGCGCATGCGGCTCGATCATCGTCAGGCAGCGCCGCACCAGCGGCTCGAGTTCGATCGGCAGGCAATCGAGCACGAGGCGGCCAGCCTCGAGGCTGGACAGATCGAGCATGTCGTTGACCAGCGAGAGCAGATGCGATCCCGCATGGGCAATCTGCGTCGCGGCCTCGACCGTCTTCTCTCCGCTCTGCGAGGCGCCGTTGGCATGCAGCAGCTGAGCGAACCCGAGGATGGCATTCAGCGGCGTGCGCAGCTCATGGCTGACGCGGGACATGAATTCGCTGCGCATCTGCGCGACCTCTTCCGCAGCGGCGCGCGCCCGGGCCAGGGCCTGCATGCGCTCGGAGGCTTCCACCTGCGCCGTGATGTCGGTGATCAGGCCGTGCCACAACACGCCGCCATCGGCCAGCCGCTCGGGCTGGGCGTGGCCCGACAGCACGCGCAGCCCGCGCCGCGGCAGCACGACCCGGAAGCTCTGCTGCCACAGGCCCAGGGTCTCGGCCGATTCGGCGATCGAGCGCTCCAGCCGATCGGCATCCTCCGGGTGGCAGCGCGCCATCGCGGTCGCCGCATCGGCCTCGACTTGCGCGGCATCGAGTTCATAGACCTCGCGGATCTTGTCGCTGACATACGGGAAGCTCATGTGCCCGTCCGGGCGGCGCAGCAGCTGGAAGATCAATCCCGGCACCTGGGCCGACAGCGCCTTCAGCACGTTGGCGGCGACGCGACGCGCCTGCTCCGCCTCGACGCGCGCACCGATGTCGCGGGCGATGCCGCGGTAGCCGCACCATTTGCCCGCCGCATCGCGCCGGCACACCGCCGAGAGCGACAGGAAGTGCGCGCCGCCGGCCAGGTCGCATTGCATGACGACACGCGCGAAAGCACGCTGTCGATCCAGCAGTGGATGCAGGCGGACGGCCGGCTCGACGGCCTCTCCGGCATCGTCGAGCACCGGCCCGTCGGCCATCGCTTCGCCCTGCACCCAGGGCTCGGGCACGGCCGACTCGGTGGCGTAGGCGCAGGACATCCACACCACGCGGTGCCGGTCATCGGTCTCCCACAGCCAGTCGCCCGAAACCATCGCGAACTCGGCCAGCCGCCGCTGCTGGTCGAGCGAGACGAGCCGGCTGCGCCGCTCGGCCAGCAGGCTGGATACGGTGATGCCGAGGCCACGCAGTCCCTCGCGGCTCGTCGCATCGAGTTCGCGCGGCCGGGTGTCGATGACACACAGCGTGCCGATGCGGATGCCCTCCACCACCAGCGGCTGGCCCGCATAGAAGCGCACCCACGGCGCTCCGAGCACATAGGGATTGCTGGCGAAGCGCGGGTCCGAACGGGCATCGGGGACCTCGACCAGCTCGGAGGTGTGCATCGCGTGCGCGCAGAACGACCAGCGGCGCGGCGTCTGCACCAGATCGATGCCGTGGTGCGCCTTGAACCACTGGCGCTCCCCGTCGATCAGCGTGACCAGCGCGATCGGGCACCGGGTCAAGGCCGCGGCGGCCCGCGCCAGCGCGTCGAATCCGGGTTCGGGCGCGGTGTCGAGCACGCCGAGCTCGGCCAGCAGCGAGATGCGACGCTGCTCATCGGGGCCATCGTCGCCGGGCGGAAACGTCGCCACACGCACTCCAGCACGCTGCCCGGCAGCACCTGCCGAGCGACGCTTAGCGACACGAAGAGCACCGCCCCCCAGGAAAGGTGCAGGCGAACCCTCAGCGTCCTCCGCTCCCTGGACGACGATGCTAGCCAGCTATCCGCCGATCCGCTAGCGGTCGCGGAGCGTCCTGCTGTCAGATGAATCCCGCAGGCCCAATGTCGCCGGTGGGGGCAGCCAAGGCCGGCGACTCGACGCTGCGTGAATTGCCTTAGCCTGAAGGCATGTCAGACATCCGGTCTCGTGCTGCGGCGGCTTTGTCCGAGGGAGTGCTTCCCTGGCGCACGAGGCTGTACCGGTATTTCTTCTATGGCTGGCGGTTCCGCGACGCGGACAACGGCTCGCGCCTGGAGCGGGCGGCGGCCCTGCGGCACAACCTCAACCAGGCGCAGTGGCTGCCGACCTACCTGCGGCGATGGGCCGCGTCGGGCGCTGTGCTGCTGTGGCTGCAGTCGCTCACGGAGCGGCTGTGGGGCGATTCGGTGCCCTCTGCCGTGCTGGCGATCGCGCTGATCTTGGTCATGATGTACCTGATGATCACCGTCATCTGCTGGGCCTTCCTGCAGGCCGGCCGGCAGTCTCGGAAATGAAGGCAGACGGCCTCGAAGGAGCAGCGGGAGTCCCGTCGGCTGGGACTAAGACTCATGCAGGCGATATTGGTTGCAGCCAGCGCCCTTGGCTTGGTATAGCGCCTGGTCCGCCCGTGCCAGCAGATCGTCCCCGCTCAGCTCGTCGCCGGGATGCACGGCAATGCCGATGCTGGTGAGATCTGCTTGCCGATGAAGGTTTCAGCGGGCGCGCCGTAGATCTTGCCGACGGTCGCGTTGGCGAACACGATCCGCGCATCGGTGTCGAACTCCCTGATCAAGACCGGGATGTTGTCCGCGATCGCACGCATGCGGCGCTCGGCCTCGCGAAGCTCTTCGGTGCGCCGGCGCAGGGCGACCGTCATCGCATCGAAGCGCCTGTTCAGCAATCCGAGCTCATCTTTGGCCGTGCTGCGGAACAGTGGCACCTCTTCGCCGCGCTCCAAGGCCTCGGTCGCCTCGGTCAGCCGCGCCAAGGGCCTGAGTACGCGACGCACGCCTACCACTGCGATGACGACCAACAGCAATGCGAAGGCCACGATCGAGGCCGTGGTGACCCGCTCATGCACTGCCTCCGCCACGCGGCGGGCGTCGCCGGCGTTGCGCGACCAGCGGAACGCCGCATCGGCCATGGCCTGGGTGTCGCCCAGCAGCAGATCGAACGCTTGATCCCGTTGGCGTCGCTCGAAGTTGCTTGTCGGATCTGCCGCTGTCTTGAGTGCCCGATCAAACAGAGCCGGCAGACGGTCGGCGGCCTCCTTCAATAGCTCGAACTCCCCCTGTGACGCGCCTTGGTCCTCCGCGCCGGCCAGATCGCGAGCGATGTTGGAATGCCAGCTCCTCCACTCGCCAACCGAAAGTTCATCGCGCTCTCGCTGAAACACGTAGGTCACGCCGACCAAACCGGCGACGTCGCGAGCGACCTGCTGGGCCCGTTGCTGCTGAGCCTCGGCGAGGCTCTCGGCACGGATTGCCTGCCACGTGGCGCCGATGGCGGCGATGCCCACCATCAAGGCGGCAACCCCGACCGTGATGAAGAGTGTGCGAATCCTCATTCAAGCAACCGGTTCAGCGCGGCAAGCCCACGGCGTTTGGCAGCACGGCGCGCAGCGGAGCCGCCCTGGTCATGGCGCGCGAAAGTCCGGCTGCTTCTTGCCGGCGACATAGCCCTCCCTCACTGCCCAGTTCGCTTGGGACTGAAGCGAACGCAGCAGGGCCTCGTCCAACGCCAGGATCGCATGGACGCGTTGCATGGACCAGCTGGCAAAGGCAGGGTCGGCACCCAGCTTGCTGACGAAGATGGCTTCGGCGCGCTTGGGCTGGGCCCGAACGAAGTCATTGGCCCGCTGCACCGCTCGAAGCAACCGCTCCACGTCGGCTTTGACGACGCCGACCCGCTTGCCAACCAGGTCCAGCGTGCCTGATGGCGGCCACGCGGCGTGCGACCAACTCGACGTCGCTCGCCGTGCTCGAGAAGCTTGCAATGACGGAGAAGTCGGTGCGTTCGAAGGCCTCGAAAGCGATGGCCGTCTCGGCGGCCGTCCCGAGATCCGCTTGACCGGCGGCCATGAGCTGCAGGCAGCGCCGGCCGCCCGAGTGCATGACCTCCTCTCGTGAGCGCCACAGCATCGTCCCGGCCGAGTTCCACCGCCCGCCGCGCCAGGCGGGTGCCCTCGGCGATCTCCCGGGGCCGATCGGTCATCCAGCCATTCACCTTGCGCCAGAAATGACACCACGCCGCCATGCCGTAGGCCGATGCGAAATCCGGATCAAGCTCGGTAGCCTTGTAGAGCAAGGGAAGCGCCGCCTCGATCGATTCGCACGTTCCGCTGTGCAGCTTCGCGGTGCCACGCAGGTAATAGTCGTAGGCGTCCAGGCTTTCCGTCGGCTTTCGCTTGGCGCGCTCGATTTCCGCCCGCTCGAGCTGGAAGGGCAACACGGCAACGGAGGGTTTGTCCGGCCGTTCCGTCGATTCGCTGGAGGTGTGTTCCACGCCCCCGTTCTCTCCGACCTTGACCTCGCCGACGAAGCGGAAACCCTTGCGGGCGACCGTCCGGACCAGGCGCCGCTCCTCGCCGGTGTCGCCAATGGCTTTGCGAACCGCGTTGATGTGACTGGTGATCGTCGACTCCGGGACAATTCGGCCGCTCCATACCGCAGTGAGCAAGTCGTCCTTGCTGACGACGCGGTCGCGGTTCCTGACGAGATGCAGCAGCAGATCGAAGACCTGCGGCCCGACAGGCACGACTTCCGCGCGATGCGAAAGCTCCCGGCAAGGACTTCCCCGCAGCGCGCAGGCAATCTCCACGCACATCGACGGCAACGGTTGCGGTCGAAAGAAGCGGAGAGAAGCCATGAAGATTGTCGTGATCGGAGGCAGCGGCCTCATCGGAACGAGACTGGTGAAGGACCTCGGCGAGCGCGGCCATGACGTGCTCGCAGCCTCGCCCAGAACCGGCGTCAACACCATCACCCGCGAGGCTTGCCCAAAGCGCTCGACGGCGCAGATGTCGTCGTCGACGTGGCGAATGCGCCGGTATGGGAAGACCAGGCCGTCCTCGAGTTTTTCGAGACATCGGGCCGCAACCTGCTGGCTGCGGAAGCTGCCGCCGGCGTACGCCACCATGTCGCCCTGTCGATCGTTGGCAGCGAACGACTTCCCGACAACGGCTATTTCCGCGCGAAGGTCGCGCAGGAAAAGCTCATCAAGGCATCCGCCATTCCCTACACCATCCTGCGTGCGACGCAGTTCTTCGAGTTTGTCGCCGGCATTGCCCAGTCGGCCACCGTCGGCGAGGAGATTCGCCTGTCGCCGGCGCTGATCCAGCCGATCGCGTCGGCGGACGTGGCAGCGGCACTCGCCGATATCGCGGTCGCACCGCCGGTCAACGGGACGGTCGAAGTCGCCGGTCCGCAGGCCATGCCGCTCGACGAACTGGTCAGGCGCTTCCTGCGGGCAACGCAGGATACGCGCAAGGTCGTGCCGGACGTCCATGCGCGCTACTACGGCGGCGTCCTCTCCGATCGGACGCTCACACCGGGGGAGAACGCGCGCATCGGCGCGATCCGGTTCGAGGACTGGCTGGCTGCCAACGCTGCAGCGACCTGACTGGCGTCGTTCCGCTGCATCGCGATCAAGTTGCCGCTCGCGCAGGCGCATCGGTGTCGCCGGCCTTCAGCACCGGCTGCTCCAGGCGCTGCAATGTCTCGCTCGGCTGACCTTCGATCGCTCCCACGACGAGTCGCGCGATCATGCGGCCGGTCGCTTCGCCGGTCGGGTGCATGATCGTGGTGACCTTGTAGGGCAGCAAGATGTCGGCAGGGATCACGCCGTAGACGATCAGAGAAAGGTCGCGTCCGGGGCGAAGGCCGGCATCCGTCAGGGCCCGGATGGCGCCCGCTCCGGCCAGGTTGTTGTCGACGATCACCGCGGTGGGCCGGTTCTTCCGCGCGACGAGGCGGGCCATGGCCTGCCGGCCTGCATTCCTGTTGAGCGCGGCTTCGATCAACAGCAAGGGTTCCGCGCGCAACCCGGCCGAGGCCAGGCCCGCGAGGAAGCCTGCACGGCGCTGGGCGACGAAACTCACCTCTTGCGGACCGTGGATCAGCGCGATGCGGCGATGGCCCAGCCCGCTCAGGCGCTCGACCGCGAGGCGCGCGCCCGCCTCGTTGTCGAAGTCGAACCATGGGTAGGGCAGGTCCGTGCGGGTGCGGCCGTAAGCCACGAAGGGGAAGCGCTGCTGCTGCAGGAAGGCGATGCGCGAATCGTCGATCAACGTGTCGGCGACGATGAGTGCGTCGACGCTGCGAGCGGCGATGTGCCTGCGATAGGTGTCGAGTTCGGCGCCAGGGCGGGCCGCGAGGATCATCAAGTCGAGGTCTTCCTCGGCCAGGCTGTTTGCGAGGCCTCCGACCACGTCGACGAAACGCGGGTTGCCCAGCCGGTTCGCCCCGAACGGAACGATCATTCCGACCGCGTGCGCCCGCCCGGTGGCGAGCCGGCGTGCCACCGGATCGGGCTGATAGCCCGCCGCCTGGGCCGCCTGCACGACCCGCTCTCTCGTCGCCTTGCTCACGTCGGCATAGCCCGCGAGCGCCCGGCTCACGGTGGTCGGCGAGAGGCCGAGCGACTGCGCGAAATCCTTCAGGCTGGTCTTCATGGTTGTTTTCGTACCCCGGATGTAATTGTCATCCAAAGCGCTTTGGACTAAAGTTCCCAAAGCGCTTTGGAACATCTACGGAAGGATAGCGATGCCCCGGCTCGATCTGCAAGAGCTTTTCCCCGCCACCGATGCCATCCCGGCCGAGCACCGGCTGGCGGCCCCGATCCATCAAACCCATCACCTGGTCGATGGCCGCCTGCTCGCCTCCGACGGCGAGCGCCATACCGTCCTGTCGCCGATCTGCGTGCGCGACGCGGGCACGCCGCAGCAAGTCGAGATCGGCAGCTACCGGCTGATGAACGAGGCGCAGTGCGACGCGGCGCTTGCCGCGGCCGTCGCGGCCTACGACAACGGCCGCGGTGAATGGCCCACGATGGGTGTCGCCGGCCGCATCGGCTGCATGCAGCAGTTCGTCAAGCAGATGGTGGCGCAACGCGAGCAGGTGGTGCGCCTGATCATGTGGGAAATCGGCAAGGGGCTGGCCGACGCGCGCAAGGAGTTCGATCGCACGGTCGACTACATCGCGCAGACGATCGACGCCCTCAAGGACCTCGACAACGCCAGCTCGCGCTTCGAAATCGCCGAGGGCACGATCGGCCAGGTCCGCCGCACGCCGCTCGGCGTCGTGCTGTGCATGGGTCCGTACAACTACCCGCTCAACGAGACCTTCGCCACGCTGATCCCTGCACTGCTGATGGGCAACACGGTGGTGTTCAAGCCGCCGCAGTACGGCACGCTGCTGTTCGACCCGCTGCTCGAGGCTTTCCGCAGCTCCTTCCCCAAGGGCGTGCTCAACACCGTCTACGCCCCGGGGCAGGTGGTCGTGCCGCGCATGCTGGCGACAGGCCAGGTCAATGTGCTCGCGCTGATCGGCTCCAGCAAGGTGGCCGACCACCTGAAGAAGCAGCACCCCAAGTCGCACCGGCTGCGCGCCATCCTCGGGCTGGACGCGAAGAACGCCGCGATCGTGCTGCCCGATGCCGACCTCGAACTCGCGGTGAAGGAATGCCTGTCGGGCGCGCTGTCGTTCAACGGGCAGCGCTGCACGGCGCTGAAGATGCTGATCGTGCATCGCGACGTCGTCGATCGCTTCCTGCAGCGCTTCACCGAGGAACTAGCGAAGCTGAAGGTCGGCATGCCGTGGGAGCCGGGGGTGTCGATCACGCCGCTGCCCGGCCTGCATCGGACCGCCTACATGACCGAGGCACTCGATGACGCGAAGGCCAAGGGCGCTCGCGTGGTCAACGCGGACGGCGGCAGCTTCTGCCAGACGTTGTACTACCCCGCCGTGGTCTACCCGGTGCGTGAAGGCATGAAGCTGTACCGCGAGGAACAGTTCGGCCCGATCATCCCGGTAATGGCGTTCGACGAAGTCGCCACGGCGCTCGACTACGTGACGACCTCCGAGCACGGGCAGCAGGTCAGCGTGTTCGGTTCGGACCCGGATCAGATCGGCGCCCTGGTCGACCCGCTCGTCAATCAGGTGTGCCGCGTGAACATCAATTGCCAGTGCCAGCGCGGGCCCGACGTCTTCCCCTTCGCCGGCCGCAAGGATTCGGCCGAAGGCACCTTGTCGGTGGCCGACGCGCTGCGTGCGTTCTCGATCCGTTCGATGGTCGCTGCCAAGCAGACCGAGACGAGCAAGCAGTTGCTCAACGCCATCGTCGACGGACACAAGTCGAAATTCGTCCACACCGGCTTCATCCTGTGACCACCTCCACCCATCAGCCCATGCGCCGCCTTCGCCACGCCAAGATCGTCGCCACGCTCGGCCCCGCGAGCTCCGACCGTTCCACCATCCGCGCACTGTTCGACGCCGGCGCGGACGTGTTCCGCCTGAACTTCAGCCACGGCACCCAGGCGCAGCACCAGGAGCGGCTGGAATCCATCCGCCGCGTCGAGCGCGAAACCGGCCGGCCGGTCGGGATCCTGCTCGACCTGCAGGGACCCAAGCTGCGCATCGGCACCTTCGCCGCCGGGCCGATCCGGCTCGAGGCCGGCGCTGCCTTCCGCCTGGACCTCGACCCGGCACCCGGCGACGAACGCCGCGCCCGCCTGCCGCATCCGGAGATCTTCGCCGCACTGCGGCCGGAGACCGACCTCCTGATCGACGACGGAAAGATCCGCCTGCGGGTCGAAAGCTGCTCGCCGGATCATGCGCTTACCCGGGTCGTGGCGGGCGGCCCGCTGTCCGAGCGCAAGGGCGTGAACGTGCCCGACGTGCTGCTCCCGATGTCGGCCATGACCGAGAAGGACCGGCGAGACCTCGACTTCGGGCTCTCGCTCGGTGTCGACTGGATCGCGCTGTCATTCGTGCAGCGTCCGCAGGACATGCAGGAACTGCACGACATCGTGCAGGGCCGCGCCGGGATCATGGCCAAGCTCGAGAAGCCGGCGGCCATCGAGTCGCTCGAGGAGATCGTGCGGCTGTGCGATGGGGTGATGGTCGCGCGGGGCGATCTCGGCGTGGAGCTGCCGGCCGAGCAGGTCCCGCGCATCCAGAAGCGCATCGTCCGGGAATGCCGCCGCGCCGGCAAGCCGGTGATCGTCGCGACGCAGATGCTCGAGTCGATGATCCAGTCGCCCGTTCCCACGCGCGCGGAAGCCTCGGACGTGGCCACGGCCATCTACGACGGCGCCGACGCGGTGATGCTGTCGGCCGAATCGGCCTCCGGCCGCTACCCGGTCGAAGCCGTCTCGACCATGAGCCGCATCATCGCCGAGGTCGAGCGCGACCCGCACTATCGCGACGTCATGGACGCCTCGCAGGGCGGACGCGAGCCCACGGTGGCCGACGCGATCTGCGCTTCGCTGCGCCAAGTGGCCGCGATGCTGCCGGTCGCGGCCATCGCGACCTATACGCGGTCGGGGTCGACCAGCCTGCGTGCCGCGCGCGAGCGACCGAAGGCGCCGGTGCTGGGCCTCACGCCGGAGCCACGGATCGCGCGCCGTCTCGCGCTCGCCTGGGGCCTGCACCCGGTTCACGTGCCGAGCGATGCGAAGAGCGTCGACGAGATCGTCTCGATCGCCCGCGCGACAGCGCAGTCCGAGGGGTACGCGTCGCCGGGCGACACGATCGTCATCACCGCCGGCATGCCGTTCGGCAGCGCCGGAACCACCAACCAGTTGCACGTCGTCAACGTGTAGACCACGCAGGAACACGATGTCTTCCATCCACGAAATTCGCGGCATAGAGATTCTCGACTCGCGCGGCAACCCGACGGTCGCGGCGACAGTCGTCCTTCACTCGGGCGCGACGGGCTATGCCGCGGCGCCTTCCGGCGCATCCACGGGAACGCGCGAGGCCGTCGAGCTGCGCAACAACGATCCCACGCGCTACGGCGGCAAGGGCGTAACGCGTGTCGCCATCCTCGCCGTCTCGCTGGCAGCGGCCAAGGCGGCAGCGGCGGAGGCGGGTCGCCCCCTCTACCGGCATGGCGGCCGAGGCGCTTTTCGAGTCCTGGCGTCATGAGGAGCATCGTTTCACGCCGCAGGATCGTGCCGTTCGACGATCGGCATCAGATCGTCATCGTCGGCGGCGGGGCAGGAGGATTGGAACTCGCGACGCGGCTGGGAGACACGCTGGGCAAGCGAGGAAAGGCCGCCATCACGCTGGTCGACAAGACACGCTCGCACGTGTGGAAGCCCAAGCTGCACGAGATCGCGGCCGGCAGCATGGACGTCAACGCCCACGAGGTCAACTTTCTCGCGCAGGCGCACCGGCACCACTTTCGATACCGCGGCGGCGAGATGACCCATCTCGACCGGGAGCGGCGCGAGGTCGAGGTGGCCGCTTCTATCGATGCGGAGGGTCGAGAGATCACGCCGCGCCATAGATTCAGATATGACACTCTCGTCGTCGCGGTGGGCAGCCAGAGCAACGACTTCGGCACGCCGGGCGTGAGCGACCACGCGATGAAATTGGAAAGCAGCGCGAATGCGCAATTCTTCCATCGGCGGCTCGTCAACGCTTGCCTTCGCGCCCAAACGCAGACAGGACCTGTGGGCCGGGACCAGCTCCAGGTGGCCATC
>Ga0207671_10002322_pt1 | contig 20523 bp, 38 predicted proteins | sample KBSC24metaG_FD_184352 | JGI IMG/M metagenome (GOLD analysis project Ga0207671, IMG submission 184352) | Corn rhizosphere microbial communities from Kellogg Biological Station, Michigan, USA - KBS C2-4 metaG (SPAdes) (version 2) | ecosystem: Host-associated > Plants > Roots > Rhizosphere > Soil... | reverse complement strand
TCCCCACGTACATGCCCTTTCGGGCGCACGAGTCGAGAAGAAGAAAGAGATCGTTGGTCGCATCCACATTCAACGGTGATCCAAAGCTCTCCCAGGCTTTGAGCCAATCGTCGCCGCGCGATCCCTCAATCCAAGGGCGCAGCATGTAATCGACGCCATAGGCGATCATCGCCGCGTGGGGAAGACCCAGCTTTTTGACGGCTTCGGTCCGCTCGACTTCCTTTCGAACGGAGCGCTTTTTCGCGTGCTTGTAGGCATAGTAGCGCCCACGCTGGTCGATGACCTTGTAGACGCGACGATCCTTACCGGACTCCATTTCGAGCTGGATCGTCAAGGAGAGTTCGCCCTCAGGCGTGGTCACCTTGATCGGGCGAGCTGTTTCAATGAATTTGGGTTTCAACCCGCTTTCAGCGGGTCAAGCCCCGCCCCTCCCTGCATAGACGTCTCGGATCCTTTTGAAACTTCCAAGCCGCAGCGGCAGTACCACGCGATGATTTCACCGTCGTCCGAAATGGGAACTTCAGGTGCATGGGAACATTCGAAGAGATCTTCGAGCATCAAGTCACTTCGCCGTGTCATCCCGCCTGCGGCGGGACAGGTCCCGCCCCTCCCGACTTTGCAAGTTTTTGCCAAATTTCTTCGCATGTTGGAGTCGGACTTCCACCGCATTCATCACAGAGCGGAACTTCTTCGCCCTCCATCGTGGGGCTCACGTGGATGGAATAGTTTCCTTCCGCCACCTCACCGCAAAAGCTGCACGTTTGGTTCATTACTTTAGTTCCTTGGGATAGGCGCTTCGAAAGTTCGTTTCCATGGTCACACGCTCCTCGCCGTTCTTTAAGATTTCGTAGCCAAAGCGCGTAAAGCTCGGAACCCATAGCTCTTCTTCCGAAGTCAAAAACATCTTGAGCACAGCGATGGGATCCTGACCAGCTGCTTCCACCCAGCAGCACACCACATGCCCATCTTCACTCAACAACGAAAGATGAAGTCTTCCTTTCAAGCCGACGGAGAGTTCCAAGATCCGTTTCGAAGGGAGAATCCATTGAAAATGGACTCGACCTTCTTCGAAACGGACCTGAGAAGGACTCTCCCTCATGTCAGCCCTTCATCCACGTCGAACGACTGATGTCTCCGACGACCCAGCGAAGCGTCTTGTACTTGGCCTCGGTGACTTGAAGCTCAGCGCCCTTTTGCTTCTCCATCTTAGCAACAAGCCTTTCGATTTCGTCACGAAGCTCGGCTTTCGTCGGGCACACATTGCCGCCTTCGGTCGACGACTCGCTCTCCGACTCCGATTTCTCCGCCTTCGCTTTTCGAGGCTTTCGCTTTTTGCCCTCGGTCTTTTCGAGATCGATCTGCTCTTTCCACTCGCCGAAGGCTTGCATCTGCTCGCCTTCGTCCTTGATGGCCGACCACTTGATGACCTTGCTCAAGGGCGTATTGTGCTTTCGCCACATCTTCTTGACCGAATCCGAGAGATTCTTGTGCGCTCGGATCAGATTTCCGATGTGAGCCGTGGACAGGCCTGTCTGCTTGGCAATTTCTTCTCGAGCGATTTTTTCGCCCGTCGTGTCGTCCTCGACGCCTTCTTCGAGCGGATGCAAGACGCGCTTGTACGTCCCTGTCTCGAGTTCGAAGAGGCGCTTGGCCAAGTCGGCTGGACACACTTCATCGCGCGCCGTGTTCTCCACCAGGTTCGCGAGGTGAAGCTGTGAATCCGACTCGAACTTTCGAATGACGACGTTGATCGGACGATCGCCCGTCTTCAGGTTTTTCAGTGCTTGGTAGCGACGGAAACCCGACACGAGCTTGTAGAGACCGCTTCCATTTTGCAAGACGGTCAACGGCGTGATGAGCCCCTGACTCCGAATCGAGTCGGTCAACTCCTCAATGTCGTCGTATTTCTCACGACAGTTGAATTCCTGATCAACCTCGATTTTGGAAAACGGGATCGTCGTCGACTCTTGAATCGTCTGGATCTTCGGGGCGCCCATGGTGTGTTCGTTGGTCCTTTGGTTTCTGAAAGTTACTTCTTGTTCTTCTTGCTCTTCATCGTTCTCTTACGAAGAAGCTACGAGTTCATCGCATCTTGGATGCTCATCAATTCGGCTCGCTTTCACGAAAGCTTCGAGCAAAGCCCGCCAGACCCGAATGCCATGGACGCTTCGGCCCTCCTCGAAGCTGAAACCCTCCGCACGGCTTCTGGAAGCGAAGCGATCCATGAGGCGCTTTGGCCGCGTGATCGCCAAATTCCTTTCCGCATCGGTCGCACACGTCCGACACGTCGTACAGAAAGCGCGATGCGCTTTTGGGCTGCTTCGGACTCATCACGTTCCCCAAGCTAGGATGGAAGAGGGCATTCGTCAAGAATATAGCGATCGAAAGAATCCCGCCTATGGCGGGACAGGGAGGTCTGACAAAATATCAATCAGGCCTGTGCGCCTTCTTGATCCCCATGACGCACAGATTTTCAGGAAGTCCAAACCGACCGCCATGCAGGACATAGGTCACTTCAACGAACATGTCACGTTCGGTGTATCCGTAAGCTTCTGCACGAACGAACGTTCCCTTCCCAATTGCTAACGACGGATCAAATTCTCGAAGATGTAAGATGTCCCCCACCGCATAACCCCGATCGTCCACTCGTACCTCGAACAACTTCTTGCCATCCAGCGTTGCTTGGAACGGCTCCGGCCACGTCTTTAGCTCATGGATTCTCGAAGTCATCGCTAGAAACCCACCTCGTCTTTCACGTCCACGATCCAGCGACCCACCAATAACTCGTACGCGAGTTCGTCAAGAATGTAGCCCTGCTTCGCGCAATACGCTTCCACCACTTTCGGATTCGGCACGTGGTCCACAAACGGCGGATAGATCCCTGTCTCGTCCGAAGTTTCTTGCAAGACACCAAAGCTCACTACCTCGTAGGTTCCGTTGCAAGGAAACGAGACGAGGTAGAGCTGGTACCACTTGCCCAGCTCCACCGTCAGAACCTTATCACCTGATCCGTAGTACGACGAGGAGATCACCAGCTCGTTTTCGTACTCGGAAACCAGACGAATTGGTTCTTTGGGTGTGTCCTCGACAGGCGAAAAACCTTTCGGATTCGAAGGCCATTCCACCCGTGCAATCGAATACGTAGACCTTACCCCACTCGTTTTGTACTCCGTCAAGCGAAAGCTTGACAAGTATCCTTCCAGCGATTCCGAAGCCTCTTTTGGCGAATCGAAAGGGCCAACATCCGCTTCGCCTCGATCGAAATTGGAAAGAGTCCATCTCCCGTTGATGGTCCAGCGAAGCACCAGCCATTTGAAGTGCTTCACGATTCCGTCCTCTTCCGTTTCGTATCGGAACGAACGTTCGAGAGCAAGACATCCTTCGTCACAGAGGACAACGACTTCGCATGCACATACAGAATCGAACCACGCATGGTCTTCAACAATTCCGTACGCGTTCTCTTCGCATGAGCTTCTGAACCATAACATCCTACCAACTTCAACGTGGGCGAGGATGTCTCAATCAGAAGATGAGGGAACCTTTCAAAGTTCTTCTCTTTCGCCTTCGACAATTTTACACCTTTTTTCGAAAGCTTGGCTTCCAGTGGAAAAAGATCCTTCGCCTCCTCCATCTCCTCTTCGAACAAGACTCGAACTCGCACTTCATGCACAGTCCAATCCAATCGAAGGTAGCGCCCACAATGTTTGCAACGACCGAAAAATGTTTCAGGATGGTTCGACTGACCCTTCTTCTCGTGAAACGTTACCAGTTCCGCACAGTGAGGGCAGGGTAGGTAGCATCGTTCGTACGACGTTTCGCTCATGATGTTGGATTGGACGGACCTCCCCCGAAATTGATTCTACGGATGCCATGCTTTCGCGTAAGCGAGGGAGGTAGGATAAGGACCTACTGACCGATACGAACCGAATGATCGGATCGAATGAAACGATCGTTTCTTCCGTCTATCCTGAGGAAGCAATGACTGCAAGCTCTCTCGTCCATCAAGGTGTTTGCCGCTTCTGCAAGCTCTTCTACCTCTGGAAGGGCACGCCCAGCTGGCTCGAGACTCCGGTCTGCATTCATTGCAAGAAGCGTCTTTCACCAAGAACCTTCTTCGAAGACAGCTCATGGAAGACCACGCGCGCCACACCCTACTACCTCACTACGAAGAAGAATTGAACATGACCGACACCCTCAAAACTCGCCGCGAGATCCTTCGAGCCGCTGAATGCATGAAGTGCGGCTTCATGATCCCCGCTCCTGGAACCATCATTCCCATCGAACAGGACGTATCCTGCTACCAAAACCTTTCACGATCGGCCCGAGGGCCTTCTGCCATTTCCGGCCGATGTGCTTCCGGCTGTGTCTCCAAAGGTGGGCGTACGGTTTCCCTTGTGGATGGACGTCTTGTCTACACTCCCCAATGAACTTCGATCAGTACAGCGAGCTTCACGAAGCCTTCATGGAACTGATTCGGCAAAATCAAGCGGTTTACCAATCCGCACTCTCACGCCCTATCACCAACCTCCAAGAAACTCGAAAGCGTTATCACCACGTTCTTTCACTCTTGGAGCGTGAAGTTCAGATGGGCATCCAACTCAGCACCTACCATCGGGAACTTGACCCTGCGTTACTCTCATCCGAAGATCGAGAACAGCATCGTGAATTTGCGAACAACCTCATCGCGGTCCATCAAACCACGGTGCGCGTCATCGCAGAACTGAAAGCCTGCCTACCATGACCACCACCACTGACACCAGTCACGAAGCCTTCCGAAAGACCAAATCGGGCCAGAAAGCGCTGCGCACTCTCGTCTACAACGCGTTCCTTCGAGCGGGAGATGAGGGTCGAACTTCCAAAGAAGTCGAACTCGAACTCCAACGAAGTCACGAGAGTGTTAGCGCTCGTGTGCACGAGCTTCTCCGCCAAGGGTTTTTGGTGCCTTCCGGACAGACCAGGAAGAATCCGAGCGGGATGATGGCTCAGGTGTTGGTTGTGCCCAGCAAAGTTCGGGAGGGAAACGAACCGACTCCCAAAGCTTCTGTGAAGCCTACGGTCTGCGTCGTGGTTCTACCTTCCAAAGACAACCAAGGTCGAGCTGTCTCCGATTTTATCGCTGTCTTCTCCACCTTCGAGCAAGCTCAAGCTTTCATCCGACAGAAAGAATCCAACGTTCATGTTCAGCCCGGGATGCTTCGCATCTTCACCGAAGAGTTGAACCCCCAGGGAACATGAATTCGTCAACGTCAACATCTCGCTTGATTACAGGCATTTCCGATACCGTCTGCTATCAAGCGTTCCTCAACATGCAAAAAAGCATGCTTGGAGTCCTCGCCTGCCTGAATCGAAAACGTCGAGCAAGTCGGAAAATCCGAAGAGCCGTTCAAAGGTCCAGCAGATCCATCGTCTCTTCCTCCAAGCTCAGCCTTCTCCAACGACAAATCGCCTATGGCGGACGAAAAGGTCGAAAGGCTCAGAAAAAGCTCAAGATGCTTGAAAGCGCCTACCGTCTTGCCTGCTAGAATTTCCAGATGACGCCCACGTCGTCCTCCTTCTATCTCCTCGTCGACTATGCCCAAAAGCACAAGGACGATCCGGATCCGACCTTTCCGGCCCTCACCTTGATGAGCTTTCTCCGAGGCGAGTGCTGGCACATCTATCCCGAACGCGACTTGGCCAACCCCAAGATCGAACACGTTTTGTGCGAGCTATGTGCCCATGTTCTGACCCGACCCCTAAATCCCGCCGATCCCGCCTCTGGCGGGACAGGCTGAACCTTTCATGAAGATCCTCCACATCTCCGATACGCATGGGACCTTTCCCTTGCTCCAACTCCAAGGAGTCGATCTCATCGTTCATTCAGGCAACCTCTTTCCCAACCTGACGCGTGGCAACGTACCCGTCGAAGAGGCGTTCCAAGAAGAGTGGATCGCAAGTCACCGTACCCACCTTCGAGCTTGGGTCGATGGACGGCCCTTCTTTTTCTGTACGGGCAATCACGACTTTCTCTCCACACCCGAAACCTTCCTTCGCGCCGTCGGCGTGGAAGCTACCTGCCTCGATTCCATGCTGCCAGAGTCTTTCCAAGGAGTTTCCTTCCAAGGCTTCCCCTACACGCCCTACCTTCAAGGTGAATGGAACGGAGAATTGCAGCCGCTCGCGATGACGTACATGGTTCAGCAGCTTCTTGACTCGTGGGATACAGCTGTTCCCGATGTGCTGGTCGCGCATGCGCCGCTTTACGGTCATCTCGATCAGAACCATGAAGGCGAGCATTGCGGAAATCACGAACTTCTGGTCGGACTTCAAGAACGTCGCGATCAACCTCTCCCTCGTTGGATGCTTCATGGCCACATCCACGAAGAAGGAGGACGGCGAAGTGTCTTTCAGCCAAACTCTCCCTATCCCATGGACATTTCCAACGCTGCTTGCACGCAGCGTGTGATCCATCTCTGAAAAAACATGAAGAAACGGCTCGTCGGTTCTCACGTCATCTTCAACCTGGCCGGACGGACTCGTCATGCAACCATCATCGAAGATCGTGGAACGATTGGCATTCAAGGACGGCGTCTTGTACGTCTAAAGACCGATAACAACTTGGAAATGGAAATGCCTCTCGAACTTCTTCAGTTTCCAACCTAAGTTTCGTCCTCGTACTCCATGTAGTCCCCGCCATCCGGCTGTTCGAGAAGCTCTTCCGTCAAGTTTTTCAGGATGAGCGCTTCTTGGGAACGAAGGGACGCTTCGTAGGGGACGCTTCGCAAGTCCAAGGGAAACTTTCGAACTTCGAGCGTTCGGTCCGAAAGCACACGCTCTCGCTTTGGAAGCGGGTCGAATGTCAATTCGATGGGGCGCTTGACCCACTCGCCGAACACCTTCGAGCGATTGTAGACAATATCCCCTGCATCGTTTCTCGCGATGGTGATGGAACTCTTCGCACCGCAGAATTTGTCGACGTTCGCCAACGTGATCGAGCGATCGCCTCGCTTCCACGCCTCGACCAACGATTCCCATGCGTCGAACATGACAGCTCGACCGACCCCGCGTGCCCGCACGGTTTGGATCTCTTCCTTCGTCGGGTTCATCGGAAAATAGATCCCAGGGCGCACGAAGAACACGCCCTTTTTCACTTCCTTCTCTTCCCAGCCACCCAACGGCTTCGAGACGAGTTTCCCGTGTTTGTCGGGAAGAAGATCCCCCGTATGCGTTTCGCGGGGGATTGGAAGATGCAGGCGCTCTCGCGAGCAAATCCCATCGGTCGCGACCATCAAGAGGTTGGCGGGATCTGCGTGAAGCGCTAAGGCTCGAAGGATTTGCGCACGCGTTCCCGACGTAATCATTCCTGCCCAAATCCAGCATTGAAATGGGGGATTGTCGCCAAGGGATTGAGCGAGCTTTCCGTAGACGGAATTGATCCCCAGCTTGATGACAATCCCCTTGCCTTCTTTACCGATCTTCAGGCGAAGAAGGTAGTAGCCCGGCACCGTACGAAACGGCTGGTGACGGCATTTGGCTTCGTACATCCACGCTTCTTCGAACCGTACGTTCGGAAAAAGGCGCTCGCCTTCTCGATACTCCTTGTCCCACACCCATCCGCCTCCACTCTCCGACGGATAACAGATGCTTCCTTTTTCCTTTCCGTGACCAATTCGAAAAGGGAAAGGCCCCCAGCATTTGGAGAGGTGCCCACTCGCAGGACCCAGCGAATAACGGACGAGGGCCATTCGAGCGTTCTCGATGTCTTCTCGCTTTTGGGTCAGAGACCATGTTCCACACTGAAGGCACGGAAGAAATGTCGTTTCGTACGGGTACGCGGAAGAGATGTCGTAGGACCAGAGAGGGCCGTCGATGTCGCCAATCACCGAATTTTCAAAGCGACCCCCGAAAAACCCGCACGCAATCGCTTCGTGCATCTCCGGAAGGGCAACCCGTTTTTCCTTGTCGATACCCATTTTTTTGAGCATCGCGCCACCGGTCGAACCCGCCCCGTAGAACGTCTTTAGCTCGAGACCTGCATCTTCGTGCGCATCGACCAAGCGGCCTGCCAAATCCGCCATCTTTCGACATTCGTCGAGGCAATACTCACGGATTTCTTTGGCCGAGAGTTCCTTGAAAGAACTGCGCTTGCTCTTCATCTGGCGCATCTCTTCAAGCGCCTCTTCGGTCGCCACCTTCCAGTCCACCAACGCAGAGGTGAACTTAGCTTGGAAGAACTTGAACACGTCCCAGATGACGCGCCTCTTCTTGAGGATTGGATCTTCGATCGTGAGCTTGGTTCCCTGAAGGTTCAGGAAAAATAGCCTCTCGGGGAGATCCTTCGTGGCAGGTGCTGTCCACTTAACCGGGATCGGGCCGTACTTTTGGTTATCGCCTTGCCTTTTTCGCAACCCCGGACGAAATAGCTTGTAGAGCGACTCGTTGTCCACGTCCGTGAACATCTTCGTCATGTCGTAGTTGAACGCGTACGCAAACGGTTTTGCGCGACGCGGGATTTTCAACAGGAAATCAAAACAAGCTCGGGACGAGAGGCCCGCCTGATCCTCAATCCAATCCGATTGAAGACCGTCCTGACTCGACCACGCTAAAAGCGTGTACCTGTGCGGATCGCGACCCACTCCTTCGCCATCCACGCCGATGTAATATTTGGCTTCATTCTTCCGATCGCGTCCCTTGCCATCCCGATCGCCCCAGCCATCTCCATCGCCCACGCTTCCGTCGAACGGACTCATGCTGCCGACACCGTCGGAGAGCCCAGAAAGATGGAATAAATTTCGGGAAGAGGCAGATCCGTTTCTTCGGCAATTCGGGTCATTTCCGCTTCGGGAGGGAGATGCAACCGATGGAAGCGCTCAAGACCGTAACGAGCTTCCATTTGCGTGAGAAGATTTTGCGCCAAGATCGTTGCTTTCCTACGACGCTCCATCTCCGCTTCATGAAACTTCCGAAGCTCTTGAAGCTCGAGACGTTCTACACGTCGAAGCCTTCGCGTAGAAGAAGGAGGCGGAGGCACTTCCTTCGGAAGGCTCTTAGCTTCTTCTTCGATCCGTTTTTGCTCCCGCTCGGCTAAGAAAATTCGGCGTTGAAAGGAGCGCTCTTCTCGACGACGAACGGCTTCTTGTTCGAGACGACGAGCCTCTTCAAACTTCTTTCGGAGCGCTCTACGACGACGGGCAGCTAGTGCTTTCGCGGAAGGTTCTTTGGCCTTCTTTTTGGTGGGCTTCTTGGCGGGCTTTTTAGCGGGCTTCTTGGCCGGCTTTTTAGCGGGCTTCTTCGCCGGCCTTTTGGCGGGTTTTTTGGCGAGCTTCTTCGGAGGCCGCTTCGAAACAGGCTTTCGAGAGGGCTTCTTTCGAGAAAGCTTTCGGGTAGGTTTTTGGCCAGGCTTTCGAGCTTTGGGCTTGCCTCGGACCGGCTTGCGAACTTGGAGCTTTTTGACAGCCTTCTTCTTCGCAGAAACCTTCCTTCGCGTCGGAATCGGTTTCTTGGAGACCTTCGTAAGGCTCGACTTCTTCTTGGCGGACTTTTTGGTAAGCTTCTTCGCCTTCGTGACCGCTTTCTTGACGGTCGGCTTACGTGAAAGCGATTTCTTCGTCGTGCGACGAGCCGGCTTTTTTGTCCCGCGCTTCTTTTTTGCAGCGAGCTTCTTCTTCTCCAGCTCCTTCCGAGCTTGGGCCGAAAGGCGTTTTTGTGGCTTTCTGGCTACCTTTCGAGGTTTTCGAGAAGGCAATGACTTTTTGGTTGCACGAACACTTTTTCGACCGTATCGTTTCACTTAGCTCTCCCCGAGTTGCGCTTCCGTCCCGTCCAAGGTCCCAAGAAGCGTTGCGGCCCGACTCCTCCAAAAGGACGTCGGGCCGCAGTTTTTGGTGGTTCGCTACGCGTGCATGACTTCCTAGACGTACTCAGGATCGGCCTCTGCATCAAGTCCGAACACCTGAGAAAGTTGATCAAGGGCGCTTAGGGATAAGCCGATGAGCCTTTCCAGGCTTGCCACCGGCCTGAAAATAAGCCTCTTCCCAAATGGCTATCGCTTCCTGAAGCGTAGCCGACAAGGGAAGTGTATCGACTGCCTCATCCGCAATCGGCCAAACTCGACGCGTTGGGTAGATGACCTCCAACGGAATCATCCCGCTTCCTCATCTTGATCTTCGTTCTGTCCTTGAGTTTTCAGATGCTCCACTCTCCATGTTGACACTTCCTTACGAAGGCGACGGATTTCAGAGATGAGCTGCAAGGTCACTTCAGGAGAAATTGCTTCTACGTACGCGATGAGATGAGGCGGACCGTCAACTTCCAATTCGAACATCGCGTCATCGTCATCGATAGCCGCTTGAGCCAAGCCTTCCAATTCGGAGAGATCAAGAGGCTCCATGCAGTTTCTCCTCTTTGAAGAGCTTCAGCAGATGTTCTGAAAAACGCTGAAGATCCTCCACCGTTGCGTCCTCCGGGATTTGAACTCGAAGTACTTCCGTTTCATCTTCCCGAAAGAACACATGCCAACCATCAGGAAGCTTTCGATGAATCATTCCTCTACCTACCTCGCTTCGGCAAAAGCCACACGAAAAGACCCAGTAGCAATCCACTAACGAGCACCACTTCAAAGGTGGATTTGGTACGGGGAATGGGAGCTGTTTGGTTGATCATTCCTCATCTCCTGCCAAACGGTAAAGGTGCCCAAGTCGACCTTCGTAGTCATCACCAAACCGTTGATGAACCTTTCTTACTTCCGCCACCAACAAATCTCGATCCGTTTCTGCGGCTCGAAGACGACGAAGAAGCTCCAACACCACCGAAGGCGGCAGTTCTTCGTTCAAGTCGTCGATTTCAGGCCACACCAAAACCTCTCGGTAGTTGATGAGGTAGTCTCCATCCTCATCTACAGGAGCAGGTTCGTTCTCTCGAACCAAGGCTGCCTGAGCCAATTGCTCGATCTTCTCCAGATCCATCCACTTCATTCCTTGTCATCGCCACGCTCGATGGCTTCAGCCGCATTCCGCAGAGCATCCTCGTATTGGGGTGGTCCGGGAATGCGCTCCGCTTCATCCGCATAGTGACACAGCCACGCCACTATTCTACGCCTTTCCTCAGCACAAACCTCCGCTACTTCATCACAGGTCAAGCACGCATGAGATTCGGTTGTGCTGTAATGGACTTCGGCGATGTGTTTGCAGTGCGAGCACCATTTACCCATTCTCAGCCTACCGTCACAAGCGCTGGATTGAGCACAGCTCCGGGCTTCTCGTTCGCCTTCTCACCTTCCGTACCCATCTGCGTCGATAGGTTATGCCATCGACGTAGCTCTTCCCCATGCACCCAACAGGACGAGAGAATCGAGACCGCCACTCCGTACATGAAGCCCGTGATTCCAAAGCCAGGCCTTCGATCCACGTCCTCTGAGCAGCGCTTGGCGAGATCGGCCAGCACGGAACCCGGTTCTTCGAGCGCGCTCTCCATCGCTTCTGCCCATTCTTCCGCGAAGCGAAAACACGCTCGGCTGTACGCATCCTTTTGGTTTTTGGCCTTCCAGAACGCAAACTCTTCCTCTTTACCCGCCAAAAGCTTCATTTGACGCCTCCCTTGGTCTTCTTCGAATCACGAACCGAAAACATTCGTGCAAAGACTTCGCCCTCCTTGCACAGCCCAAAAGGATGCTCGCGGCACTGCGTACAGAGATCCAGATGACGGTGGAATTCCACCATCACTCGCTCGATCTTCTCCTGATCGCTCACGAAGCACCTACCTCCAACGGCTCGGTGATTGGAACTTTCTGACCCCGCTCGTTCCATTGCTTTCGGTCTCCTCGATGATCTCCCTTGTGCTTCTCCTTCTTGACGCAAAACACGCATCCTGAACGCGTCATAAACACACTCGGGCATTGATTCGTCTTCATTTCAGAACGAGTCCTCCTTCGCTTCCAATTCCCTCACCCACCCATCCGTCATCTCGGAAATGCGCGTGCCTTGTCCTTTGCACGAATCGCACGGTGTAAAGGACAAAGCCGGCCAATTCCCACTGTAGAGAAAACCTCGATCGTCAAACCGAGCAAAACCTCGGCATAAAGAGCAGGCACACCCTCGGCAAATTCCTGCAGGAACAATCCCCAATCGCTCCGTCATCACACCACAAACAACGCACGAATCTGAAGTCGTCGACATCTACAACCCCTTCCGCATCCGAGTCTCGAAGCCTTCTTTTGTCTTCACCGTTCGAAACAGCCTCACAAATTCAGCATGGGAGAGATACACCACTCGACCTCCAGGTGACCGAACTCGTACGCACCCAAGAGTCACGCCCTCCGATGTCTGAAGTGCGAAACGAGCTGTGACCTTCCAGCGTTCACCTTTCACGTAGTCACGTGTCGGAGTCACGAAGACACTTCGCATCACGAACGCGCATTCTTCTTGGAACGAAGCTTCCATGTGCGAGCGACAACGCGTGCTGGGATCCCACGCTCAACCAACTCGTCAGCCTTCTCTTTCGCCAGGCTTGCCACACCAAACTCGTCGGCGAAGTAAGGATAAGGGACCAAGACAACCCCCTCAAACTCTGCATTTTCGTGCTCTGTCCAGTAGAGTTTTCCTACCTTCACAACGAACCGCTGAGGTTTTTCCATGTCCCACTTCATGGCTTCACCCACGCCGTTTCGGGAATGCTGTGAAAATGAAACTGTCCGTGTTTGTCCCCTGCAGGGGCTCGGCAGCCGTACACCATCCTGCATGTCTTACACGTCCAACGACTTGGGCACGTGGGCTCTTCTCCCATCGGATAAGAAGCTAGATCCGTCACGTCAGAGGCTTCACTCAGATTTCCCCATGCTTCCGGAGGAATATCCAAAAAAGCTCGCACTCGATTCGCGGTGACGCGTTCGTTACGTTGGTCGAACGCCTCCGCCATTTCTTGAATCGTCGCTCGACGCGTCTGGAGCTTCAGACTTTGCACTTCGGGAGGGAGAAGTCGGCGCGAACGAGAAGCCTTTCCCTCCATCGCTTGCTGGACCATCCGATCCACGATGGCCTGTGCCTCTTCACTTGTCGGAAGAGCGTCTGCTGCTTTTCCCCAGCGCTCGCAAGGACCTGAAGGAAGAGAAACTTTTTCAGCAATTTCTCTAGCAAGCTCGTCGATCTGCATTGCCCGTTTCTTCTCCGCCTCAAGCTGTACACGAAGCTCGCCCAAACGGATGAACATCTCGGTTCCTGCTTTCGCCTGCTCTTCCGAACGGCCCAAAAGCTCCTCTCGCTCTTTCATGAGAGCCACAACTTGTTCTCGAAGCTCCTTCGCCTCGTTCTCAGCAAGTTGAAGAAGTTCTCGATCCGGATGCGAAAGGTAATCCTCCCAAAGTTTCTGGGTCTGCTCACGTTCCGCTTTCAACATGGCTTCGTGAGCTGCGTTAAATTCACGTGCTAACGTGTTCGCTAGCTCGAGAGAAGCTACGGGAATGTGGATGCTTCCGATCACCACATGAGGCGGATAATTCGCCTGCATCGTGCTCACAAGAGGCGCCACTTCACGCGTCGTCATGTTTCACTCCACGCCGCAAGCGCTTGATTGATATGCAAAGCCAAATCCTCGGCTTCGGTCTCCTCATCAAAAAACCGAATGAGATGCGAGCCAATCGACACACGCCAGAGAACCGATCCTAGAGGCGGAGGTTCGCGCTTCGTGCACGTCACCACCGGTACTTCTCGCTTCGCACCTTCAAACGTACATTCCGACTTCCATGAGCCCACAGGCCTATCCACAATGTAACCGCCGGTTTTGAAGCGATCGTCCAGTTTGAGTACTTGCAAGACCTCTTGCAGCTCGTCCCATTTTCGAGCCTTCTCTTCCAACTCGCTTGGTTCCTTCAAAGAGGCCTTTCGACCCAATTTCCGAATCTCTTCGGCACAATCGAATGCAGCTGCCGTACCCCAATTCGTCGCACATGCCTTGCTAATCGCTTCGCAGCGAAGTGCACATTCTTCCAACGTCTCCTCGCGAACCTTCGTCAAAACGTCTCGTTCACGAGAAACCCTACTCAACTCCGCAAATAATCGATGAGTTTCAGAGTTCAAATACTTAGCCACCTCAAGCGCTGTCGTATGACCCACGAGCCCCAACTTGAGGATCTCCTCTTGTTCTGCACGAAGAGAATCTCGACTTGCCCACACATCGTCGCGAGTCGCTTTGAAGAAAAATGCTTTATTTTCCAAATATTCACACTGTTCTCGACCCATCTTGAGAGCCTGAGTCAAAAGAGACTCGGCTTCGTTCGCTCGAAGTGACTGAAGGAACAGCTCATGGAACAACTTATCGCGATCGCGATCGATCGCCATGCGAAGGTCTCGCTCTTCTTTGACCGCCTTCGCTAGACCTGCTTGGTAAGCGCCATTGATCGTGTCCACAAGATCAGAAGCACGGTACTGGAACCCGTGACGCATACAAAACCGTTCCCCACCAATCGTGCACCACCATCCCGAATCATCTTCACGAAACTTATCCAGCACTGCAAAGGGCTCTACCGCCAAGGATCCATCGTTCAGCTGAGTCAGTTGCGTGCGAAGTTCCTCGCACTCCTTCTCCGTCTCCGCCAAACTAGCCCGAACCGCTTTTTCCACCGACGCCTTGAACGTTGCATTGATGGCCTCCGCACATTCTTGTGCCGCTTGGGGATGGAAAGGACCCAAACCTCCGAACTTGGCATGAAGTCGTGCCAAGTAGACATGGCCTGACTCCGCTCCCTGGTTTTCCCCACAGATCGCCACCGCAAACGGTTCCGTCCCTTGCAATGGAAGCGCTTGCTTTACCTCTGCACGGAGAGCATCGATCGTCCGAGCACTCTCCACCAGCTTTCCGTGCAAGGAATCACAGAGGACTTGCCAAGACGTCGATTCGCTCAATTTTTGATTGACTTCGTCGAGCTGGACGCGAAGGGCATCACGATCTTTCTCGATATCATATGCCCGAGTCAACTGCTCGTTGGCAAATTCACGCTCTTCCTTCACTGCCCTCTCTATCGCCACCTGGTGCATAGCATTGATGTGCTCCACGAACCTTACGATTACCCAGTGGTCAAGGTGACTGTCGTGCACCATCTGACCTGCGACTGACAGCCGCTCGTTACCGTCTTGGTCCTCGATGAGCCTCGCAAACGGTTCTACCCCGAGGGGTGCCGAGGTCAGAGGTCTAGAATCCTCCGTCGCCGTACGAGTCTCCGGAAACTCGGACAGACTGGCCTCCTCGACAAGGCCTGCCGCATCGGCCGAAGCCGATGCGGACATTTCCTCCTCTTCTACCACATCCTCTTGCTTATGCGTAAGCGGATCGGGAAATTGAGGAGTTTCGAACAAATTCTTCGCTTCTCGTGCCGGCATCGGAGAAACCACATCGCGAACAAGAAATGTCTTTCCTTGCTCCACAAACACCACCCGATCGCCTGGTTGAACCAGCAGTTGATCCGGTTCTTCCTTCAGAAGAGGCGTCTTCACGCCGACTACTTGGCCCATCGACTTCTGAAGCGCCACAAGTGCCCCTGCGCGAGCTTCGACCCACGTATGTGCATAGACCCATGCTCGAAGGGTCGCATCACTCGTCGCATGGAAGAGCCAGAGTGTGTCCGATGGGCGAGATTCGAAACCTGCAAAGTCGTTCAACCCGCTTTCAGCGGGTCAGGTCCCGCTGCCTCCAAGCCATCACCATGAACCAAAAAATTCATCTAGAAAGTCCTCTTATTTCTTGAGCTTCATCCGAGCAACTTCATCACGAAGAGAACGAATGTCCAAAAGAAGCTTCTGGATGTCTTCAACCTGATCATGATCCACATTCATCTGCTCCATCAGTTTCGATGTAGCCCGAAGCGCATACGAGAACGAACCTCGAAACTTATCCACTTCAGACCAGCAGCAAAAAGGCGGATCCTCCATCGTCCAATGGATCCACAAACGTCTCCAAAACCCGCCCTGATGACAAGGACAGGTGCAAGGAGGCGCTGCGGATTGACGGTAGGGACTCATCCCGCATCCTGCGGGACAGGTGCAGCCTTCGGCGGCACAGGCCCTGCATCGTCATTCGATGAAGATTTCGTCCTTTCTTCTGCCACCTGCACTCGAAGAGCTTGTGTCGTCAGCTCACGCGCAAGCCAAAGCGCCATCGTCACATCCATGTTGAGAGAATATTCCACAAGACCATCGTCCATGATCTGGAACATAATCCTTCCATCCGAACGAATTCCCACCACAGCCTTCGTACTCGGCTTCAAAGTTTTCGTCATCTCAGCCCACTTGTCCTAGACGATGACCACACGCACCGTATTCACACCGACCCTGACGAACTCGAGGCTCGATCGATTTTCCGCATTCAGGACAAAGCCCTTTCGCTCGTGCTTCATCGGCTCGCTGGATCGCTTGGACAAAGGAAGCAAGTTCCTCATCCAATTCTTCCTTCGTCATCATCTCCCGCTTCGAGCATGTTGTAACGTCTAGACACCGGCACGGAAAATTCTGAAGCGCAGGACGCAATTCATCTCGTACATCCAGGTACCGAACTCCTACCAAACAGGTTTCGTACTGGATCCCATTGAAGTGCTTGCATCGCGTTTTCATCGCACTTCCCCTCGAAGTTTCTTCCCCAACGCCCACTTTTCACTCTCGGTCAGCTTCCTCTTCTTTCCCATCGATTCCGCCAAGAGCGTCTTCTCGACCCGTTGAAATTCAGCTCGCTCGGTTTCCTTCTTCTCGTATTTCTCGCTACTCACTTCCTGACGCATCTTCTCCGTACGATCTCGGCGCTCTGCTCGAACTTTTTCCATCTTGGAAAGTGCTAAAAGCGCCTTTCTCTCCTTCGCTTCCGAAGCTTCCTTCCGAAGGCGCGCTCGATCAGCTTCCTGCCGAAGTCGAGCTTCCTTTCGCTGAAAGGCGTTTCGCTTCTTCTGTCTCCATGCCTCCGTCTTCTTCTTGAGCTGCTCCTTCTTCTTCGCCTCCTCCATATCGAGCTGAAGCACATTCGGTCGCGACGAAGGATCCGGCCAGAGCACCATCTCCTTCTCACGGATCAGGATCCGAAGCGTTTCCGCTTGGGAGTAGCCGAGATGCGAAGAAACTCTACGCAAGCTTGCATGCTCTTCTTCCGTCATCGGCAGAAGCGTCGAGCGGACCCGAGGGGCACTGTCCGCGACTCGACGGCCATGACGACGGACTGGAGCGGCCTTGGAGTCGGTGCCGAGAGGATGAGGAGGCTTAGCTTCTTTGGCAAGGAGGGAAGCGCAGATCCGGCACGTGAAGGAGGAAGAAGTGACGGAAGAAAGCGCAATCACCTTCCTCGCTCCGCATTCTCGACAGACACAGACTTTCGAACGTTTTGGCTCCACTCGGGCAATCCCTCAGAAATAGTATGGGTTTCAGAAAATGCGCTTGCGCGAGAAATGGAATCTAGTATGGTTTCTGAGTGGGCGCCAGGAGAAACAGGAAAAAGAGCGAAAAATGAACGGCGAGGTGAATCGCTTACGCGTAAGCATCGTCTGAGGATGCATGAGGACAATCCACAAATATAGGTTCCAAGTCGGTTGCGCAGTTTCCATCGAAACCAAAAAAGGCGCTCAACTCTTGGGTGTTCAGAGTCAGAATGACGACATCTGCGCCTGGTTTCTTCTTGACGATCAGGAACTTCAAACGGAAACCAGAACTTTCGCTGTCTACGGTACTGGACACCTCGTCGCTCACCCGAAACTCAAATTCATTAGCACTGTTCAATTTCCACAGGACGGTCTCGTCTTTCACGTCTTTGAAATCTTCTCATGAAACAACATTACGTCATCGATATGCATGAATTCCGGATCTGGCAGGTCCTTCTTCAACGGATCGCTGGATGCGAGGTTTGGACCTCGGAAGAGATCTCCGAAGGAACGAGTCTCGATCTCGAGACCTTCGAAGAACATCATGACTGTCCCTGCAGAGTCCGAGCGAAAGAACTGATGAACGAGTGGTCAGCTCTTCCGTCAGCGTCGCTTTCGAGGAAAGGCTCGTCATGAGCAATGCTGAGCTAGCCTTGGCCATCGTACTTGGGATGCTTCTCCTGGCTGCGCAGGTTGCTTACGAAGTCAGGAGGCGAGAATGAGTCCTCCCGACCTTCTACGTTCCTACCTCATTCTCGAAGGCGAGATGATGCGTCTCGATGATGCTGGCGAAGACTTACTTGCCGAATATCTTCGTGATGCTCTTGACCTCTTCTACCGCCGGTTTACGGATAATGAGATCCAGTTTCTTCGCCAGCGAATGCGACCAGGGCTCTGGCCTTCGGATGTATGGTTCCTCCACTGTGCAAATTGTGGAGCTGGCATCGGTATCGACCAATGCTTCGATTGTGGTTCCTCGGAACATCTCTGTGGAACTCTCACCGAAGAAGAAAAAGCTCGCGCACTCGAGTTTGCTCCGAAAATGTTTCCTCACGCGAAGTTCCTTCCCAAAGCGAGATGAAACGGATTCCTCTCTTCTCTCGGATCACTCCCTCAAAAAACAGGAAAATGAATAAGCCACGCTTCATCGTTCGTATCAAGCGAAGCTACTGGGTCAAAGACAAATTCTTTGACGGACACTGGTCAGGCAAACGAGAAAACGCAACCCCCCGTGTCCCTGAAAGAAGCAAAAATCTACCTCCAAGACTGGGCAGAACACGACGTGGAAGTTCTCCTTCTACCTGAAAAATCGCCGTGAACGCCAAGCCCCTCTACCCTAATTGCATCGCTTGTCGAGCCCGCCGAGAGGACCCTCCTCTTCTTGCCGAAAGTATTGCTCTCATCACCCTGACCTGCGTTCATCAAGGAACCGTCCATTCGGTCTGTGATTGATCTATGCCCCATTCACCGGCAAGATTTTCATGAGATGGTTCAAGCCTGCGAACGGGAAAATAAGTGATGCGTCGTTACCTCTTGAAAACATGTTCCGGATCTGGCGAATGGAACTTCTCTACCTTCACTGCCATGACTCACCAAGACGCCATCGTCCATAGTCAAGATCATCAACGCTACGAACGAGTGAATGAGAAAGCTGTTCGACGCTACAAGCTCTTCTGGATCGAAGATCCTGGTGAAGAAGCCTCCGATGGCCGTCTAGCTCACCCCGTCCATCTCATCGCAATTCTATGGGAATGGGGCGAAGCGAAGCTCCTCTACATGGAATCGTGAACGTTGAATACTTACGCGTAAGCGCCGTCCAACTCCTATGGCCCATCTCACCATTGCCCAAGAGAAACTTCTTCGTCGTCTCTTTCTCCACACCAGGAAAGACGGAAGTTTCTACTGGAACAACAACCTCGGAACCGTAGAACCTCCAACCAAAATTCATCGATCCCTCGAAAAAGCCGGCATCCTCACCATTCGTCCACCCACAGGACATGCTCTCTTTCCCTACTGGGAGTACCGAACGACCCTAAGCGGAGATAAAGCTCTGAGAGAAATCCAACTCTAGAAAACCCATGAATCCCTACCGAAACTCCAACCCCATCCAACATGAATATTTGATCGTCACCTGGGTATGGACCGAAGCCTACGATGGACTAGTTGATCTTCTCAATGACCACGCCACCAATGGTTGGAGACCCATTCTCATGTCGGATGGAGGCGGAGCAACCACCATCATTCTCGAGCGGCTGAAGGAAAACGGATCGTGAATAACTATTTCCACATCGACTTCCATCAGATCCCTGAAAACGAAGTCGTAACCATCGAACGAAATTTCTACTACCGTAAAGGGAATCTGATGAACGTCGGCGGTAATGACCGTGAATTCCACGTACCTGCAGGGCGCTTCGTTTCTGCAAGCATCTGCTTGGTCAATACCGATCCCTCCAAACGCATCATGCCCCTTCCACAAGGGCTAGTCGTCGTACGAGATCCGAAGACTAACCAAGTCATCGAAATCGGAACCGTCCTCAAGAAACCTCAGACCGTTCTTGTAGAAACTCCCAACACGGGAGGAGTATCCAATTGGGGCGGGATCGATCTCGAATTCGAGATGCTATGATCCTTCGCATTCTCGGCTACAGAATCACCATCGAAACCCCGGAGTGGTACCGATTTTCCGATACACCCTCTAGAGCCCTAGCTCGAAGACGTTACCGGTACGCCCTGCAAAACTACCCAGACGTCCTGGTTTCCCTCGACGTGGCGTTCTCTGACGGAACCACGACACTGCTGTGCATGGAGCGGAAACTCCCATGACTCCTGAACAAGAAGCAGCTCGGCTCATGTACGGATGTAGCTGCATCACCTGCTTTCGCAAGTACCAAGACTTCCGCCGATCCCGTGAACCCTACTATCGCGGAGAGCCGGAACCCTGGCGAGATCCCTACCAACGGTGTTCCCGAAGTCCCTACGCGCGCGATCCCAACGATGATGGAGCTGCAGGCTGGTAACGATGGCTCACATTGAATACCCTTCTACTTCCCACGTCCAACTCCCATGGCCAAAGTTCACCTGACTGTCGAGATCTCCTTCGCCAACCCCTCCAAAGTCACCTTTGAAGAGGTCCAAGCACTACTCGAGGAAGTGAAGAGGCA
>Ga0207671_10002321_pt1 | contig 20528 bp, 11 predicted proteins | sample KBSC24metaG_FD_184352 | JGI IMG/M metagenome (GOLD analysis project Ga0207671, IMG submission 184352) | Corn rhizosphere microbial communities from Kellogg Biological Station, Michigan, USA - KBS C2-4 metaG (SPAdes) (version 2) | ecosystem: Host-associated > Plants > Roots > Rhizosphere > Soil... | reverse complement strand
CGAAGGCGGAGGATCGATAAAAATATTGACTCCAAGATCCATCTGCCAATTGCATACGGTATCTGATATTCTGACATTGTACAGTATCGAAGCGGTGGGATTGACTATGGGGTTGTTGCTTTGCGGGTCGGACAGACCTCCGGTGGGTGTCCAGGCATAGGTGTCACCCCCTTTTGCAAATAATTTGAACGGCCCGGCGATACAATAAGAGGTATCTGTTGGAGCGACGCCAAAACTATCGGGACTTCTGAACGCTAACTTAATGCTGTCGTGATAGGTCTGATGACAATAGTTAGACGCAAAGACATAATATTGTCCGGAGCTGGTAGCTGTAAAGGTTTGATTTTGACTATTGTCCTGCCAGACATAGTTCCTGAAGCCGGCGCCCGCGTCCAGCAACCGGGAGGGCGAGTTACACAAGGTGCTGTCATTCCCAAGTGCAATAGTATCTGGTGAAGGTGCGACAAGGACAGTTACGGAATCTTTTAATATCGAGCAGCCGATGGTTTTCGCTGCCATTATTTTATAGGTTCCGCCGGACGCGAACCTGATCCTTGCCAGCGAATCATTGACCATCCTTGCATTTGCCTGTGACGGGAGCAACCAGGATATGATCCCAACGCATCCCCCCGGTGTGGAGAGATTGTAATCGATGGAGTCGGTGAGGCTGCAAACCGTGTCTTTGCCTGTCAATTGTATCTGTGTGCATATGGGAGAAACACAGAGCGAGTCGATGGTAAAAGTAAATGCGGTACTCGCAGGAGAGATGGCCGGCGGGAGAAGGGTATAAGTGGATTGCCCGGGCCATGTAAACGGACTGCTTGAAAGTGTTGTCGATTGCGTGGCGCTTGTTATAGGCTGATTGGGGCAATAGTCAAAATCACCAGTCGAACTTAATTTAATGACAAGGGTGTGATTGTTTTCATTCCCAACGAGCCAAATAGAGCTATCTGACCCTTCCATGGCGGAAGATATAAAAAATGAGCCGGAAGATGAAAACCGTCTGGTGAATAACAGGTTGTTGTTTTTATCGAACTTGTATAAAAAGCCTTCATTGGTGCCGGAGGTAGAACCTGTCACGATGTAGCCACTGTCCATGGTCGTGAAAAAGCCATTGTTGTAGAAGTTGGTGTACGGTGTGTTGACTATTTTGAAACTGGTAGATACATTGTAGAGTGTATCCATTATTATGAAGCCCAATTGCATGGCTGCATAAGAGCTGCCATCTATGATATGCATACCAATGCGATATTCACCGGGGCTAAGGCGCAGCTTGGGGGCGAAAAAGTCTCTGCCATCGATGTTGTATGCATTGGAACTATATAGAGCGCCAGTAGTCAGCGACATTTTTACACTGATGCCGGCGTAAGTGATGGGGTTTTGGCTATTGCCCCAGACGACAATGGTATCCTGCTTGCCAATGACATTAAAGGCATCCTCGTTGACAGAATTATCAAACTTGCGTGTCCATTGTACATTGCCCGTTGCGTCCAATTTGGCTATTATCCAATCCGATGCGGCGATAGGTGAATAATTCGTACCGCACACGATATATCCGTTGTCGGACGTATGCAGGATATCCGATCCCAGGCTATAGCCGCTGCTTTCTCCCAGTTTGACGGAGAGCAGCTGGGTACCATTAGGATCGATGACCATGCCGATGATCTCACCATTCGGATTGCCATAAGAGGTAGTACTGCCAGTTATCAGGATATTACCGTCGTCCGACAGCCTCAGTCTTCTCATGACCTCGTCTCCTGGCCCGCCATAGGTTTTGTTCCAAACGATGAATCCACTCTTTGTCATCCTGGTCAAATAGAAATCCCAGCCTCCAGCTCCAAAGCTTTTTGTCTGACCGCCGATGACCTTATCTCCTCCAGGCAATTCAAGGATATCAAATGCGAACTCCTGATTGTTGCCTTTTAGATCGTACCTGAACGAATTAGAGCACTGCCCATAAGACACTGCGGCCTGAGATAATAGGAGTACGAATAAAAATAGTGGCTTTATAAAAGGAGATAAGTACGCTTGTCTGGGCATGGTATTTTCCGGGGTAGCGACGAAATTAATATATTAATTCCTATAATCCAAGGCTGGCTGTCGATCGCCCAGGAGGGGGACGTATTTGAAATCCTGTCCACGATCTTTCTCAAACTCTTCTTTTGCGTCCTTGACCAGCGCAGGTTGTGTCAGCAGATCGATGCCCATCAGCGTCATGGTCTTGGCGGCGACCATCATTCCTTTTATACCAATCTCGGTACCGCCGCAGGCAACGGCCTGCCAGCTATGAGGAGGGGTACCGGCTACCCAGGTGGCCGCGCCCAGTCCAACGGTAGGAACATTCCAGCTGACGTCACCCACATCGGAAGAGGCCGGACCTTTTTCAACGGCGGCGGAGAGAGGTGCGACCTGGCCGACGGATGCGATGGGAGGTACTTTATAATTAAAGGTGGCCTGGATCTTTTTGGCGAACTCCGTCTCCTGAGGTGTGTAGGTGACGCCGCCAACCTTTTCCAGGTCCTTCTGCATGGCCGTCGAAAGTACCTTGTTGGGGAGTATGTCGTAGTCCCCGTCGATGATCTCATAATCCATGGTGGTGCCGGTGCCCATTGCCGCGCCTTGGCCCGCCTTTACCACGCGATCGAAGATCTGGTGAACGACGTCACGGTCGTAATGGCGTACGAAATAATAAGACTCGGCGAAGTCGGGTACTACATTCGGCGCCTTGCCACCCTGTGTGATGACATAATGGACCCGTGCATCGGAAGGTATGTGTTCGCGCATCATATTTACCATATAGTCCATGCCCTCTACCGCATCGAGGGCTGAACGGCCTTTGTCGGGGGCTGCCGCCGCGTGAGCGGACAGACCATGGAAGCGGAATTTGGCGGAGACCAGCGCCAGTGAGTTGGAATAGGCGACCGCATTGTCGTCGGCGGGATGCCAGTGGATGACCACATCCACGTCCTTGAACAGCCCGGCCCGTACCATATATACCTTCCCGGCGCCTCCCTCTTCGGCGGGGGTTCCATAAAGGCGGATAGTTCCGGGAAGATGATATTGTTCCATGATCTTTTTGAGCTCGATGGCAGTGGCTACCGAGGCCGTCCCAAAGAGATGATGACCGCAGGCATGACCGGCCACTCCGCCAATGGACTTTTTCTCCGGAATAGAGTCCTGGGAGAGACCTGGCAGGGCGTCGAATTCCGCCAGTATCCCAATGACCGGCTGCCCGCTGCCATAGGTGGCCACAAAGGCGGTCGGTATCCCTGCGACTCCAGCATTTACAGTGAAACCATTGTCTGTCAGCGTCTTTTGATGGAGGGTGGAGCTTTGCGTCTCCTTATAGCCCAATTCGGCAAATCCCCAGATCTGCAGGGCGATGTGTTTGTACTGTTCGCGCCGGGACTGGAGGTCGTCCAGGGCCTGGTTCTTATATTTATCGATGGTGGCGGTGTTGATCTGGGCGCGGATGGATGGAATGGCGGCGAAGAAAAGGAAAAAGATGCCAATGGCTGTCAGGCTGGTCCGTCTCATGTGCAGTTGTTTTATACTACAATATAAGGAAAATCCGGGGCGGCCGGTGGCGGGCATAAAAAAAGGCCGCCTGGACTGGAAGGCGGCCTGCGAATCAGGTTGTCCTTTAATGGGTTCGTAAACGCAGAGGCGTCAGTGAAAGGAAAGGTCTAAAAGGACAGGGCAGCTAATGGTTATGGTAATCAGGGCAGCGTGTATTCATCAACCTATTTTACGATGTTTGGTTTCACGGTATTGTTTCAGCACCAGATCGAGTATCTTCTCTTCCTCCAGCTCACAGAATTTTGCGATAAGGAACAGATCTTTTATGATGAAGTGATCGACGTTCGTCATGAGCTCATTGAACCTGTCGACCTTCTTCCCGAGATCAGTGGCTACTTTTGTCTTAGGTATATATTTGAAGATGTCGTTGAACACTTCAATCTTGCCGGCTTCAACCATCGGCTTGACGAGTTCATAACGAGGATCCCGATTGGCCATAACAAAGAAAAGGTTTTATATAATTTCTAATAGTGCTGCTCCTAACTACTCTTTTGAAAAGCGAAAACTTTACTCTTTTTTCCTGCCGGATGTTCTGTGGCGTGCTACCATTAAGGGTATAAGAAAGTCGGTATTTATAGGGTGGTTTAATTTTTGTTCGACAGCATTCTTCTTTCAAAGAAATGAACTTATTTCTTGACTTCAGCCGCTTACGGACGATGAGTTATTTTTTAAACCGCCTTTTGGGAGTGATTTGCGGACAAATTTTCGAGTACTCATTACCGGTATATTTGTCCAAAATAACTTTTTGCCACTTTTCAACTACCTTTCTTCTATCTGAAAAATCCTGATCTTTCTACCTGTCCGATCCACCCGGGCATTTTTTCGACATCTACATATTCTTTTTTACTTATCCAACCGGCCACGATCGCCTGAAATGTAGGTGCGGTCGACATTTCGTACCTGTAAAGATACTAATATATTTAGTAATCAATTGCTAAATTTGTTGGCAATCTGGATCATTTTTTTCAACACAAGACCTTATAATGTACCTCTGCAAGACCTTTTTCAGCCTTAAATACGGAACTTACGCTACAGAAGAACTGGTTCGGGCGGGTGTGGATGCCGGTGCTAACTCGTTGGCATTGACCAATATCAATTCTACCTGTGACGCCTGGGATTTCGTGCAATTCTGCCAGCAGCAGCAGATCAAACCAATTTTGGGAGTGGAGATACGGAATGGACGCCGGAACTTGTATACATTACTTGCTGCCAACAATAAAGGATTCCGCTGGATCAATGAATTCCTCTCGGGGCATATGCTGGAAAAAAAGGATTTTCCAGAACACCCGGAAGCCTCGTCAGATGTCTTTGTCATTTATCCCCTGGATAGAAAGGACCCCGCCGACCTGCTGAAAAATGAGCTTATCGGAGTATTGCCGGAAGAAGTCAACAAATTGCTGAGAATGCCCGTAATGGCTTATACGGGTAAGTGGGTCGTCCGGCAACCCGTGACCTTTCAGAATAAAGTATATTATAATCTTCACCGGCTGTTGCGTGCAGTAGACCTGAACACCTTATTGACAAAGCTGCAGCCGGAAGACCTGGCGGGACCGCGGGAATATTTTCTGCCGCAGATGGAAGTGCTCGCGGCATTCCGTAACTACCCTTTTATTATCACCAATACTTACCGGCTTTTCGAGGACTGTACGATCACCATGGATTTTGGTACCGACAAGAACAAGAAGATCTATAGCGCCAGCAGAGAGGATGACAGGATACTATTGGAAAAACTGGCGCGTGAAGGATGCCGCATGCGGTATGGGTTTAACCAGGACGCACGGGAGAGGATCAATAAAGAATTGCGTATCATCGACCAGATGGGATTCACAGCGTACTTCCTTATTACATGGGATATGATACGATATGCTCACAGCAGGGGCTTCTATCATGTGGGACGGGGCAGCGGCGCCAATTCAGTGGTGGCGTACTGTCTGAAGATAACGGACGTAGACCCTATCGAGCTGGACCTGTACTTCGAGAGATTCCTGAACCCCCATCGCAGCAGCCCGCCGGATTTTGACATCGACTTCTCCTACCGCGAGCGGGACGAGATCATCGATTATATGATGAAACGATATGGTAGAAGCCACGCGGCCCTGCTGGGTATGTATTCCACCTTTCAATACAATAGCACGATCCGCGAACTGGGGAAGGTGTTTGGACTGCCCAAAGAAGAGATAGATGGACTGGCGGAAAGACGCAGTTACAATGTCAGCGACAAGATACACCGGGCAATACTCCAGTATGGCAAGCTGCTGAAAGACTTCCCTGGCGCCTTGAGCATTCATCCGGGCGGTATCCTGATCTCGGAAGAGACCATATCCTCCTATGTGACGGTGCATATGCCTCCAAAGGGTTTCCCAACCACCATGATGGATATGTTCGTAGCCGAGAACATAGGTCTGCACAAGCTGGATGTCTTGAGCCAGCGCGGTCTTGGGCATATAAAGGAATGTATAGAGCTGGTAAAGGCCAACAGAGAGGCGGATATCGACATCCATGCGATAGAGAAATTCAAGAGAGACCCTTTGGTAAAAGAGCAGTTGCAGATAGGCAACACCATCGGCTGTTTCTATATCGAAAGCCCCGCCATGCGTCAATTGATAAAGAAGCTGCGTTGCGACAACTATGAGACGCTGGTAGCCGCAAGCTCTATCATCCGGCCGGGGGTGGGAAGCAGCGGCATGATGGCGCAATATATATACCGATATAATAACCCGGGCAAGTTTGAATACCCTCATCCCAAACTGAAAGAGGTGCTGGGCTCCACCTATGGGGTGATGATCTACCAGGAGCAGGTGATACAGGTGGCGCATGAATGGGCGGGTCTGGACATGGCGGATGCAGATCTTTTACGGAGGGCCATCAATCCCAAATACCGCGGAAAAGGCCATCTGCCTATGTTGAAGGAGAAGTTCTATGCCAACTGTGCGCTGTCCGACTACCCGTTGACGGTGGTGGAAGATGTCTGGCGGCAGATAGAAAGTTTTGCAGAGTACAGCTTTTGTAAGGCGCATTCGGCAAGCTATGCGGTGGAGAGTTACCAGAGCCTGTATCTAAAAACCTACTATCCTATGGAATTTGCTGTGGCGGTTATCAACAATTTTGGAGGTTTTTACAGCCGGGAGCTGTATTTCTATGAGCTGATGAAGGCCGGTGCGAACGTGCATCGCCCTTGTGTGAATAACAGTGACCATTATACCAACATCCGGGGTGAGGATTCCTATGTAGGTTTTGTACATGTCAAAGGGCTGGAGCAGGGCACAGTGGAACGTATACTGCGTGAACGGCTTTGTGGGGGGGCTTATATATCTGTAGGGGATTTTGTTGAGAGGAGCGGGGTTTCTCCCGGGCAATTAGAACTGCTGATACGAGTGGGAGCCTTACGTTTTACCGGCAGGACAAAAAAGGAATTATTGTGGGAAGGAGACTTTATACAAAAGAAAGCCCGGACACATGGGCAGGCCTGTCGGCCATTGTTCAAGACGGCGCCCTTGTCCTTTACGCTGCCCGTATTGCCAGGCTATCCGCTCGAGGACATGTACGATGATATAGAGCTGTTAGGATTTCCTGTATGCGACCCGTTCACCCTGGTAGATGACGACCCGTCACGCTATCTGACTGCAAAAGACCTGCCGGCGCATCTGGGACGGACTGTTACGGTGATGGGATACCATGTGACTCACAAGCCGGTGCGTACCGTAAAGGATGAGATGATGAGTTTTGGGACTTTTTTGGATAGGAAGAAGGATTGGATCGACACGGTGCACTTTCCACAGGTGCATGCGGCCCATCCGCCAAGGGCGGGGTTTTATAAGATCACCGGCAAGGTGGTGGTGGAGTTTGGGGTGTATAGTATTGAGGTGGTGAAAATGGAAAAAGCGGGGATACGGCAACGGGCCGGGCATTAGAAAAAAGGGATATGTGAGGCTTTTTAGCTCCGGAAAAGATATCTAAAAACTAACTATCTCCGCCCTGCTTGCTAATTTTTTTAGTCTTTGTCGCGCCATTAATCCGACCACGTTAGTCCAGTATTAAGACTTTTTCAGTTCGATAAAATGACTGAATTACTCATTCAACGCGACTTAAAAAGTAACTCGTTTGGAGTTTTTACTGGACGTATTTGGATATTCTCTTTCTTTATGTAATTATGAACCGTGATCCTCGTTACTCTGTCCTATTGAGTATGTATGAAAAAGGGCACATCAAATCTTTGTTTGACATCTTTAAGTATGTCCCGAAGACACGTGTGGGGTTGGATATTGGAATGAGAGTCGACCGGCTGAATAAATTCCTGAAAAAAGTAGAGAATTTCACGCTGAAAGATATAGAAAGCATCGCAGTTCTATCTGACCTGGATCTCGATGTCGTGATGGAACTGTGGAGAAAAGAATACAGACAGCAAAAAGAAACGCGTAAAAAAGTAAAAATAGTTTTAGAGGGTAAAAAGTAAGGTTGTTCTAGCGCCTGATTTCCATAACCATTGCCGGACCTGTCCTATTTATCTCTGAATGCGGCATGCACCGCGGATCCCTAAGCGACCTTCGTTCCTGTAAAGCCATCTCAAGATCTGGGATGGCTTTTACTTTTTAAGAGAGATCATTTGTCGTCATGATGAGGGCATTTCATCGAAAAACTTTTTCGACCGCACCTATTGCCCCGGAGCGGGGCGTACTAAAAAAATTAGCATTCTCTTTACTTTTATTCTTCAAGTGCAACACTCATGTACCTTAACTGCAAGACATATTTCAGTTTTCACTACGGAACATATTCTACAGAAGAATTAGTCAACGAAGGAGCAGAAAAAGGCGCGCAGGTGATGGCGCTGACCAATATCAATACGACCTGTGACGCATGGGATTTTGTGCAATATTGCCGGGAGAAGGGTATAAAGCCCATTTTGGGGGCTGAGATACGTAATGGCAGCCGGCTGTTGTATATTCTTCTGGCGAGGAACAACCGGGGATTCCGGTGGGTCAATGATTTTCTTTCGGAGCATATGCTGGAAAAGAGAGATTTCCCGGAACATCCCGAAGCATCATCGGATGTCTTTGTCATCTACCCATTAGGCGCCCGGGCGCCGGAGGAATTGCTGATCAATGAATATATAGGGGTGTTGCCCGGAGAGGTACTGAAACTGATGCGTCTGCCGGTGGATCGCTACCCGGAGAAATTTGTGGCAAGGCATCCGGTGACATACAAGAATAAGATCTATTACAATCTGCACCGGCTATTAAGGGCCATTGACAGGAATGTGCTTCTTTCCAAACTGGCGGTGGAGGAACAGGCCGGGCAGAACGAGCACTTTATGGGACCAGAGAGGATCATCGAGGCCTTCCAGCGATACCCATCTATTATTGTGAACACATACAGGCTGATGGATGGTTGTGACATCGCGATGGAATTTGGGAAAGACAAGAACAAGAAGGTATTCAGCGCTTCGAAAGAGGATGACAAGGTGTTGCTGGAAAAGCTGGCCCGGGAGGGATTTCTTCTGCGGTACGGGGTACCAGAACTATTTCCCCAAAGGCCCGTTTTTCGGACATTTAAAAAGGCTGCTGAACGATTGACAAAGGAGCTGCGGATCATCGACGAGATGGGCTTTAATGCCTATTTCCTCATCACGCTGGATATGATCCGGTATGCACAAAGCAGGGGATTTTATCATGTAGGCCGGGGTTCGGGAGCGAACTCGCTGGTGGCGTATTGTCTGCAGATCACGGATGTAGATCCTATCGAGCTGGACCTTTACTTTGAGCGCTTTCTGAACCCGCAGCGGACGAGCCCGCCGGATTTCGACATCGACTTCTCTTACACTGACCGTGACGAAGTGATAGACTATTTGTTCAAGCGCTATGGGAAACAGCATGTGGCGCTGCTGGGCAGCTATTCGACCTTTCAATACAATGCGATCATCAGGGAACTGGGGAAGGTATTCGGTCTGCCAAAGGAAGAGATCGACATGCTGGCGGAGAAGGGCTATTACAACGGCGATGCGCGGGGAGAGAATTTTATGAAGAAAAAAGAAGAGGGGAATATCCAGCGTACAATACTGCAATATGGGAAGCTATTACAGAATTTCCCCAACCATATGAGCATACATGCGGGGGGTATACTGATCAGCGAGGAACCTATATCAACGTGGTGCGCGGTGCATATGCCGCCAAAGGGTTTTGCGACGGCACAGCTGGACATGTTCGTAGCGGAGCATATCGGCTTGTTCAAGCTGGATGTACTAAGCCAGCGAGGGCTGGGACATATCAAGGAATGTATCCAATGGGTGCGCCGGAATAAGAAGGTCGATATAAACATACACGAGGTCCAGACATTCATGAAAGACCCCCGGGTCAAGGCACAGATCAGGAATGTGAATACTATCGGCTGTTTTTATATCGAGAGCCCCGCGATGAGGCATCTGTTGCAGAAGCTGCATTGTGACGATTACAGGACATTGGTGGCAGCCAGTTCGATCATCCGGCCGGGGGTAGGGCGGAGCGGGATGATGCAGCAATATATCTACAGATTCCATAACCCCGACAAGTTCGAATACCTGCATCCCAGGTTGAAAGAACTGCTCGAGGAGACCTATGGGGTGATGGTATACCAGGAGGATGTGTTGAAGGTAGCGCATTATTGGGCGGGCCTGGACATGGCGGATGCAGACCTGCTGCGACGGGCCACGAGCACAAAGTATAGGGGTAAGAAGCACCTCGTCCAGCTGAAGGAACGTTTTTTTGCCAACTGCAGGGAGTTTGGTTATCCGGAGACCACTGTTGATGAGGTATGGCGACAGATAGAAAGCTTCGCAGACTTTAGCTTTTGCAAGGCGCACTCCGCCAGCTTCGCCGTGGAGAGCTACCAGAGCCTGTATTTGAAGACGTATTACCCCATGGAATTTGCCGTAGCGGTGATCAATAATTTTGGTGGTTTCTATAGCAGGGAGCTCTATTTCTATGAATTGATGAAAACGGGGGCAAGAGTGCATCCGCCTTGTATAAATAACAGCGATGCCTTTACGAATATCACAGGGGAGGATGCTTATGTAGGCTTTGTACATGTCAAGGGGCTGGACCAGTCGATCATTGACAAGCTATTGGACGAACGGCGAGAGGGAGGCCCTTATCTGCACCTGACAGATTTTATCGAACGGACCGGTATCACCGCGGAGCCATTGGAAACACTCATCCGGGTGGGCGCACTGCGCTGCACGGGAAGGAGTAAAAAACAGCTGTTGTGGGAAGGGGATTTTGTGCAGAAGACCAGCCGTGCATTGATACCTGCTCATCAGCCTTTATTTAAAGAGGCTCCCATGATCCTGACGCTGCCTGACCTTCCGGTGTATGAACTGGATGACATCTATGATGAGGTCGAGCTGCTGGGTTTTCCGGTGCGCGACCCTTTTGTACTGGTAGACGATGACCCGTCGCGCTATGTGCCGGCAAAAGGGCTGCCGGAGCATGCAGGCAGAATTGTTACGGTGATGGGATACCATGTGACCCACAAGCCCGTGCGTACTATCAAGGGCGAGACGATGAGTTTTGGGACCTTTCTGGACGTGAACAAGGATTGGATCGACACAGTGCATTTCCCGCAGGTGCATGCGGCACATCCGCCAACGGCGGGGTTTTATAAGATCACCGGAAAGGTGGTGGTGGAATTTGGGGTGTATAGTATAGAAGTGATGAAAATGGAAAAAGCGGGGATACGGCAACGGGCCGGGCAAAAAAGGAAATTATGATCACATATGATAAAAGACATATCGCACATTTTGACCTGGATGCTTTTTTCGTGTCTGTCGAATGTTTAAAGAACGCCCGTCTGAAAGGCAAGCCGCTGTTGGTCGGAGGGTCCGGTGACAGGGGGGTGGTGGCCGCCTGCAGCTATGAGGCCAGAAGGTTTGGTATCCACAGCGCCATGCCGATGAAGCTGGCCCGTCGTTTGTGCCCGGAGGCTGTCGTCATCCGGGGTGACATGGAGGCCTATTCCAAACACTCGCGCATCGTCACGGACATCATCCAGGACAATGTTCCGCTGTTCGAGAAGGCATCCATCGACGAATTCTATATCGACCTTACGGGGATGGATAAGTTTTTTGGATGCAGCCTCTTTACCCGGGAACTACGGGACAAGGTATTGAAAGAAAGCGGGCTGCCCATCTCGTATGGTCTTGCCAGCAACAAGCTCATCAGCAAGGTGGCGACCAATGAAGTAAAGCCAAACGGACAGATCGAGATCCCATTCGGAGATGAGAAGAATTTTATCGCACCGCTGCCTGTTGCCAGGCTGCCGGGTATTGGAAAGGAGACGGCGTACAAGCTTGTCCGGCGGGGCGTGGAGACGATCCGGACGCTCAGCGAGATCCCCATTGAAATGATGGAGACGCTGCTGGGTAAGAATGGTATCGACCTCTGGCGAAAGGCCAATGGCTTGGACGAGAGCCCGATCATACCCTACCGCGAACAGAAGTCTATCTCTACGGAGCGGACCTTCGAGACGGATACGATCAACCTGAAGTTCCTCCATGCGGAGCTGGTGCGTATGACAGAGTCCATCGGATTTGAGCTGCGCAAACAGGATAAGCTGACAGGCTGCGTGACGGTGAAGCTGCGGTATTCGAATTTCGATACGGTAGTAAAGCAAAAGACGATAGACTATACGAGCGCGGATCTGGTGCTGCTGCAGACGGCGCAGGAGATATTCGACAAACTGTATGATCGCCGGCTGCTGATACGACTGCTGGGGATACGTTTTACCCGCATGGTGCCGGGCAATTATCAGATCAAGCTGTATGAGGATACGCAGGAAATGATCAACCTGTACCAGTCGATAGATTCCATCAAGCGGCGATACGGGGAGGACTCGCTGATAAGGGCAGTGGGGGCCCGGCCGGCGGGGACCAGGGCCGTGAGATAGGCCCGGACCATCCCGGGGCGCGGTAAATTGTTGTACATTGGGGGTGTATGTACAATCCATTCCCATTACTCACCGGCGGGCTTCTCAAGGACCAGGTCGACAAAGGCAAGCGATGGTTTGTCCGGCAGACCTTTCCACGCGGCATGGAGGCGCGATTGAAAGCCGCCTTTTTGTTGCGGGGGTACGAAGAAGAAGAGAAGGCCCTGGCGGAACAGCATATGGCGGCGTTGCAACGGGATAAGAATGCGTTTTTGTACGACGCGGCCGTCCCCGGACATTTGGAGAAACTGGGTATCGCAGCGGGGCAGCCTTTCGGATACAAGATCTTTTATGCTGCCAAAAAAGGAGTGGATTGGAAGCCGCCAACGACCTATCAGCAAAAGATGCGCCGCTATATCAATAAGCATCACCCCAACTGGCGGGCGCAGAACGAAGGCGGTGAAATACAGGTGGGATTATTCGAGGAGTTTGGAGAACTATTTATTAAATTTAGCCATGGTCACCAGGAGGATATGATACCTTTCGAGACCATCGAACAGTACTGAAAATAACCTTACAATTATGTGTCTCGACATTGCTTTCTATTCTGCCCTGCAGTTGATAGATAATTACTTTCCCAACCTGACCCATGACGGGGAGATCAATTTCGACCTGGACATGGGTATGCATTTTATGGCGCTGGGGCATAACAGATATCCCGTCATCATGGAAGAGAACGGCGCCTATCACCGAAAATACTTTGAATGGGGTATCATCGCCGAGTATATGGATACACCCGAAAAGATCAAGACCATGCGTAAATCCATGGTCAATGCCCGGAGCGAAAAGATACTGGACGACAAACGCAGCTTCTGGAACAGGATACGGAAAAAGCGCTGTCTTGTCCCTGTAACGGGTATTTACGAGCACCGGGAGGTCAAGGGCTGGAAGATCAAAGTACCGTATCATGTGACCCTGAAGGGACGGGATATGTTCTGTCTCCCGGGTCTATACCATTATAATACCAAGCTGCCATCCGACCCCGAGACAGGAGAAGTGCGGGGGATGTTCACCCTGATCACCCGGGCGGGGAATGAAGTGATGCGACAGATACATAATGGCGGGTCCAATGCTTTCCGGATGCCGCTGTTCCTGCCGAAGGAGATGGAGACGGAATGGTTGAAGCCGGACCTGACGGACGAGGAAATGCAGAAGATACTGGATTATGAGATGCCTTCGGACCAGATAGTGCCGGCGCCGGTGTTCAGTATACGGGGGCGTACCCCACGCCCGGACGGCAAGCCAAAGAACGCGCCCTATGTCTATCAGGACCTGCCGCCCCTGGGCAATGATGATGGAATGGTGCAGAAGACGATGTTTTAGCCCTGGAAATTTCCTATCATTGGGGAATGAAACGCCTCCTTGCCATTCTAACATGCTGCCTATACTTTTGCACTATCTCCTTTGCTCAATCACCAGGGGAGCCATCCAAATCGAGCCCTTCCCTGAGCGCCCTCCCTGTCTGGACCCCTTCGTTGGACCAACCCTACCAGGGCGACTGGCTTATTCAGTCTGCAGGCGCCGGCCGGGAAGGCACCGCAAAAGCCGCCATCTACCGGACTGCTGACAGCAAACAGATCATTCTTTTCAACGGGCTGGTCCGACGCTCATTTTCCCTTACACAGGATGCCGTCTGCTTCGACTACCGAAATATGAGCAATGGACAGCAGCTGCTGCGATCCATAAAACCCGAGGCAGCCATTACCCTGGATGGAGTGGAATATGCTGTAGGCGGCGCCGGGGGACAATCAGAAAATGCCTACTTCCTCCCCGAATGGTTACCGAGCCTCCGTGCCAATGCCGCCTTCCAATACCAATCCCTGGAAGCAGGTCTCTTAAAACCTTATCTTTTATGGAAGCCTGTGGGTTGGACGGCACAAAAGAAACGCGCTACGGGTATATCCCTGACGATGCATTATACATCCGCACAGCCGGCACTGAAGGGAATTACGGTAGATGTGCATTATGAACTCTACGACGGCATGCCTCTCATCATAAAATGGGTCACGATAGATAACCAGAGCGGACGGGCAGTCAGGATTGGCCGCGTGAAGAACGAGATACTGGGCATCGTGGAAGAAGAAAGCGCTGTCGTAGGCAAAGAGGACAAGCTCGCCGTCCAGCATGGTATCTATTTTGAGACGAACTATGCTTTCAACAACGCCATGCGTTACGACATCAGCGACCAGACGCTGCACTGGCGGGCCGATACAAGTTATACTTCGCAGGTAAATTATGATCTTCATACGCCCTGTGTAGCGGAGGTCTATCCTGAGAAGGTGACAGGCGTCGACCTGGGCAATGGAGAAAGTTTTAACTCAGTGCGCACGCACGAGCTGCTGATCGATACGTACGACCGGGAGAGAAGGGGGCTGGCCATTCGCCATATGTACCGTGTCGTAGCCCCCTGGACGACAGAGAACCCCATTTTTCTCCACCTGGTAAGCCAGAACGACGAGCAGGTGCGGACGGCGGTGGATCAATGCGTCGCTACGGGATATGAAGCGGTGATCCTCAGCTTTGGCAGCCATTGTAATCTGGAAGATACCAGCGCCGCCAATCTTCGCCGCTGGCGGGTGCTGGCGGACTATGCGCATGGGAAAAATATCCGCATCGGTGGATACAGCCTGTTCAGCAGCCGTCGTATCAGTGATGAGGACGATGTGATCGATCCGGCCACGGGGCTGCCCGATAAGGCGGCTTTCTTTGGAAATGCTCCCTGTCTGGGCAGTAAATGGGGACTGGGCTATCTGGCGCGATTAAAGCGATTTTTTACCGCCACAGGCTTCGATATATTCGAGAATGACGGGCCCTACCCCGGGGATGTATGCGCCTCTACCAAACATCCGGGACATAAGGGGCTGGATGATTCCCAGTGGGCGCAGATGGAGCTGCAAAAAGGGCTTTATCACTGGTGCAGCCAGCGCGGCATCTATATCAACGCTCCCGACTGGTATTTGCTGGATGGCACCAATAAGATCGCGCTTGGCTATAGAGAGGTAAATTTTTCCCTACCACGCGACCACCAGATGATCCTCAACAGACAGAATATTTTTGATGGGCTGTGGGAAAAGACGCCCTCTATGAGCTGGGGGTTCGTGCCTTTGACAAAATACCAGGGCGGAGGGCCTGAAGCTATCCTGGAGCCTCTGCAGGATCACCTGAAGGATTATGAGCAATTGATGATGCAGTATTATGGATCGGGCGTGCAAGCCTGTTACCGGGGCCCCAGACTGTACGATACGGAACAGACCCGTCTGCGGGTGGTACAGGTGATAGATTGGTACAAACGCTACCGCGATATACTCAATGCGGACATTATACATCTGCGCAGGGCCGACGGCAGGGACTGGGATGGGTGGATGCATGTGAACGCAGGGGGTGGGGTGAGGGGTCTGGTGTTACTGTTCAACCCATTGAAGCAATCTATCACCCGTAAGATCCGGCTGCCTTTGTATTATACAGGGCTTACGACGCAGGCATCGATCAGCGATAGGGAAGGGAAGCCGCAGCCGTACAAGCTGAATGGACTCTCCGAGGCGGAAGTGACGGTGACCCTGCCGGCAGAGGGATATACCTGGCTGGTGGTGAAGTGATCATTCTTCTACCTCCTCATCCTGTATCTGCTCCGACTCCATATCCAGCGCCTGACCCAATAATGCCGCTGCATCTTCCTGTGGCAGCTCCTGGACTTTTCTGAGCTGTCGCTCGATGGCCCTGGTACGGACATTTGCCCGGTCGATCGTATTGGTCGCCTCCTGTAATTTCTTCCTGGTCTTGTCCAGTATAATACTGAAGTTTCCAAACTCCGTCTTGACGGCGCCCAGTATCTCCCAAACTTCGCTGGAACGTCTTTCGATGGCCAGGGTACGAAATCCCATTTGCAGACTGTTGAGGAAGGCGACGAGGTTTGTCGGGCCGACCACCGTCACTTTAAAATCCCTTCTTAGGATCTCGAACAATCCTGCACGACGTAATATCTCTGCATATAATCCTTCCGTCGGTACGAACAGGATGGCGAAATCTGTTGTGACGGGAGGATTTATATATTTTTCCCGGATGTCCTTAGCGCTCTTTTTTACCGCAGCTTCAAACTGTTTGCTAATGGCATCTACCTGTTTGGGATCGAGGTTGGCCATATTGTCGTATGCTTCCAGCAGTCGTTGATAATCTTCATTCGGGAATTTGGAATCTATCGGCAACAACAGAGGTTGGTTATCGTCATTCCTCCCCGGGAGCTTTATGACATATTCTACCCTTTCCTGGCTGCCAGCCTTGACGATGGCATTGTGTTCGAAGTGATCCGTGGCAAATATTTCCTCCAGGATAGCGCCCAGTTGTATCTCTCCCAGATTGCCGCGGGTCTTGACATTGGTGAGGACCTTTTTAAGATCGCCGACGCCGGATGCGAGGGTTTGCATTTCCCCCAGTCCTTTGTGCACCTGTTCCAGCCTGTCGCTGATGAGCTTGAAGGAGTCGGAAAATCTTTTTTCGACAGAGGATTGAAGTTTTTCATCTACGGTGGCTCTCATCTCTTCGAGTCGTTTGGCATTGTCCTCTTGTAGGGCCTTTAGCTTGTTCTCCATGGTCTGACGGGTCCTCTCCATATTGTTTTCCATGGTACCGCGGGTCTTTTCGAGACTACCCTCGAGCGTGTTCCTGATCTTGTCCAGATGATTTTCCGTGATGGCCCTTATCCTGTCGAGCCTGCCTTCCAATTCCTCTCTGGCTCCCCTGGATGTTTTATAATTTTCCTCTCTGCTGCGGCTGAACTCATCCCGGATGAGCCGATCGATCCTGCCAAATTCGGCGGTGAATCGGGTGACAAGCACGATGACGATGACGGACAACACAAGGCAGACCAACAGCAGGGCGATCGTTACAGACATGTCGTATTATTTAATAATTTCGTACCTTTAGTGTTCACCAAATAAAAAGGAGGTATTCATGCAATCTACAGATAAATCATGGACACCTTCGGCCAATTTCTATTAGCCGAACTGATTCCAAAAAATAATCTGCTGACAAATGCGTCAGATCGAGGCTGTCTCTATGAGGCGGCCTCTTTTAATAAAATTCAAGTGGATTATGGGGCCTATCGGCCGAAGAGTCTCTCACTCCGTTCGCAGACTCATTGTTTTACGGGTCGGGCCTTTAGGAAATGTAGTCCCTCCCGTAAAACGTCTAATGATGGGCCTATCGGCCGAAGAGTCTCTCACTCCGTTCGCAGACTCTTCACGGGATTAGCCATCGCCGCCCGCAAGGCCTGATGACTCACCGTCAGCAATGCTATCAGCAAGGCCACTGCACCCGACAGGACGAAGATCCACCACGAGATGTTTATCCTGTAAGCAAAATCGCGCAGCCAGGAATGCATGACATACCACCCCAGTGGACCCGCAATCAAAAATGCGATCAGCACCAGCTGCAGAAAATCCCTTGCGAACAGGCCGATGATCTGGTTCAGCGAGGCGCCCAGCACTTTTCGTATACCTATCTCCTTTACTCTTTGCTCTGCCGCGAACATGACCAGACCCAGTAAGCCCAGACAGGAGATAATGATAGCCAGGATGGCAAACAATACGGACAAGCGCGAAGTCACCTGCTCGCTGAGATACATCTTCCTGTATTCCTCATCCACGAACTGATAGGCGAATGCATAGCCGGGGTTGATGGACTTGTATACTTTTTCCAGACTGGCCAATGCCTGTGGTGTCTGGCCGGGATAGGTACGCACCATAATGAGTCCGAAATTTTCACCCTCTTTTATATCCAGTATCAAGGGTTTGATGGGTTCATGCAGCGAACCGGTGTGATAGTCCTTTAGCACGCCGATGATATGACCCCTCTTTTGCCAGGCAGAGACCCATTTGCCGATAGGATCTTTCATACCCATCTGCCTTACAGCCTCTTCATTGACCATAAAGGCATCAGTGGAGTCGGTGCTGATGTCCCTGGAGAAGGGACGACCCTGTACCGTCTTTAGGTTCATCAATTCTATAAAGTCGAGCCCAACACTGGCGGGTTTGAATCCAATATTATTCTCCGCAGGCATTTTGCCCTCCCATTGAACGGGATCGTAAACTTCGAAGTCCATGGAGTGGGGCGTCTCGGTGCTGCGGTCTATGAGCTGGATGCCGGGCAGGCCGGTGGCTTCCCGTTTGAAGAGCCGGTACTTTTCTGTTTTGGCCAGTTCCCCTTCGACGCGTATGTAAATGAGGTTGTCGCGGTTGTATCCTAAATTGGTGTTTTGTATATAGCGTGTCTGTCGTACGATGACGATGGTGGCGATAAGCAGCACGATGCTCAGCACGAACTGGAATATGGTCAGACCTTTTCTGAACAAGATGGCACCCTGTGTGAATCGGAAGATGCCTTTTAAGGTACGGATGGGCTGTAGTGATGAAAGATACAGGGCGGGATAGCTGCCTGCCACTATTCCCGTGGCGAGGGCAATACCTGCCAGGCCAAGCCAGAACATAGGCTGGGTCAGGGGAAGACTGATCTGCTTGCCCGTAAAATTATTAAAAGCGGGTAGCAGCAGTACCAGCAGCAATATGGATACGGCCATGGCAAGAAGGGCGAAAAGCAGGGATTCTCCGAAGAACTGGCCGATGAGATGGATCCTGGTAGAGCCTACCACCTTTCGCAGACCCACTTCCTTGGCGCGGCGGACGGAGCGGGCGGTGGCGAGGTTCATAAAATTGATACAGGCGATGAGGAGGATGAAGATGGCCACGCTGCCGAATACGCGTACATATTGTATGCGGCCTGTAGCGGGCTTGCCGTTTTCAAAGACATTGTGCAGGTATTGTTCGTGGAATGGCTGCAATCCGGCATGGACTTCAGTACCTTTTGGCTGGGGTCCTAACTGAGTGCGCAGGTATTGATTGACGTTGGCTTCAGCCGTCCGCGGGTCGGTGCCGGCCTCGAGTTGGATATAGCTGCGTATGTCGTTGGTTGAGCCATCGATATGTAGTTTTCTCTGGGCCTCCCAGCTGATGAGATAGTCGAATTTAAAGGTGCTGTTTGCGGGAATGTCCTCGAATACGGCGGACACGGTAAAGTTGATGGAGTTCTCAAAACGCATGGTCTTTCCAATGGCTTCATGTGCGCTTCCAAAAAATATGCCCGCCATTTTGCGGGAGATGGCGATGCCGGAAATATCCTTTAGCGCGGTGGAGGGGCTTCCTTCCAGCAGCGGGAAGCTGAACATGTTGAAGAAATTTTCTCCCGCGCGGGAGCCTTCCAGCTTGACCAGTTTATCGCCGACCTGGAAGGTCTCTGCATGGCCCCAGGGCAGAATATAACCCGGCACGTATAGGGCGAAGCTCTTTACTTCCGGTACAGCCTTATTTATATCCTTTAATAAAAAAACGACGCTATTGCTGTCGAAGCGTATCGGCGTTTGGTAGTTGCCGTATGACTGTCCATCGGAAGTCACTGTCTGATAGACGGCATAGAGGTCCTTGCCATTGGCATGGAAGTTATCGACGCCTTTCTCGTCGCTGATCCAGAGAAAGATAAAGATACAGCAGGTGATGCCTAAGGCAAGACCCAGTACATTGATAGCGGCGTATCCTTTGTGGCGGGTGATGTTGCGCCAGGCGACAGTGAAATAGCTTTTTAGCATAAATGCTTTTTTGGTTGTATGTGTGATCCTCGTCGGGTACGAACTTTTACTCTGTCCTAAGACTTTTCACGGGACTCATGGTGGCGGCCTTCAGCGACTGGAAGCTCACCGTCACCAGTGTGATCAATAACAGACCTGCACCGGAGGCGGCAAAGATCCACCAGGAGAGGTCGGTCTGATTGACGTAGCTCTGTAACCATTTATTCATCCCGTACCAGGCCAGCGGCATGGCGATGCAGAAGGAGATGGCCACCAGCTTCAGGAAATCCCTTGATAGCAGGCTCCACAGGGTAAAGACACCGGCGCCCAGCACCTTGCGGACGCCAACCTCCTTGGTGCGCTGTTCGGCTACAAAGGATGCAAG
>Ga0207671_10002318_pt1 | contig 20538 bp, 17 predicted proteins | sample KBSC24metaG_FD_184352 | JGI IMG/M metagenome (GOLD analysis project Ga0207671, IMG submission 184352) | Corn rhizosphere microbial communities from Kellogg Biological Station, Michigan, USA - KBS C2-4 metaG (SPAdes) (version 2) | ecosystem: Host-associated > Plants > Roots > Rhizosphere > Soil... | reverse complement strand
AAAAAAATTCGGTCCGCCGGATGCTCGCTGGGGAGCGATACGCCCGGGGACCGAAAAGGGTCATCTCCATTCGTTTAATAGATCCTGTCTGTTGATCCTTATGCTAATTATTTCCATCCGCCGCCCAGGGACTTGTACAGTCCTACGACGGCATCCAATTGTTCTCTTTTCAGGCTTGCCAGCTCGAGCTCGCTCTGCAACACATTGCTTTGTGCGGTGATCACTTCCAGATAGGTAGCCAGGCCGTTGCGGAAAAGCATATTGGCGTTGGTGGTAGCCTGTTGCAGTGTATTTACTCTCGAGGCTACGATGGTCTGCTGTTCTTTGAGCTTTTCGATCCTGCCGAGTGCATCGGACACTTCACCGACAGCTACCAGTACGGATTGGCGGAACTGTATCACGGATTTTTCCCTGTCTATCTTTGCCAGCTCGAACTGGGTACGCAGCTCGCGGCGTCTGAAGAGGGGTTGTGTGATCCCGCCGCCGACGGTGCCGAAAAGGCTGGCGGGGATGTTGAACCAGTTGCTTGCCTTGAAGCTGTTAAGGCCGCCCGTAGCCGTGATGGTCAGCGAGGGGTACATGTTTGCTTTTGCGATGCCTACATTGGCGTTGGCGACGGTGAGGGCCAGCTCGTTGCTCCGGACGTCCGGACGGCGGCTTACCATGGCGGTGGGTATACCGGTGGAGATATCTTCCCGTATGGGTACCTGTTCCAGGGTTGTGTTACGTGCTATGTTGGCGGGCAGCTGTCCGGCCAGGATGCTGAGCGCGTTCTCCTGCAGCAGGATCTCCTGTTCCAGCTGGGGTACCAGTGCGGCAGCGACTTTTTCCTGTGCTTCGGCCTGTTGAACGCCCAGGGCTGTCACCTGTCCTGCGTTGTATTGCAGGCGGATGATATTTAGTGTGCTGTCGTTCAGCGAAAGGTTCCTGTGGGCGATGGCGAGCTGTGCGTCCAGCATCAGCAGGTTGTAATACCCCTGGCTTACACTGGCGACGATGTTTGTTTGTACAGCCTTACGGGCTTCCTCCGTCTGGAGATAAGAGGCCAGCGCGGCTGCTTTTTGGTTTTCTATCTTCCCCCAGATAGGTACTTCCCAGGAAAGACCCACATTGGCGGAATAGTCTTCGACATGTTTAGAACCCAGGAACGCGCCCAGGGATTTTCCGTTCAGGCTATTGTCCGAAGGACGGGCAGTCGAGGCCGTCACATTCAGGTCTACCTGGGGGTAGTATCCCAGCCTGGACTGGCGATAGGTCAACCGGGCGGACTCGATGTTCTTTATGGCCAGCTGCATGTCATAGTTTTTCACAATGGCGCTGTCGATCAGCTGTTGCAGGGTCGGGTCGGCAAAGAGGTCCTTCCAGGGAAGGGCGGCGATACCGGCGCTGTCTGCGGTGGTGGTTGCTGTTGTCGTTGTCCGGGCTGTTTGTGAAAAGTTGGTGGGTACTTCAGGTTGAGGCGTGGCTACATCCTTCGATACCTTACAGGCAGTCAGGGTGAGGGTGAGCACGATGCCCAGCAGCACCAGCGGGTTGCCCATACCCAAGGAAGGGATGGATCCACCGGAAGAAGGACGTGGTGTTGCAGGTGTTGCAACGGCAGGCGCGGATGGAGCGGCGGGAGCCGTAGGCTTGCGACCGATCTTCTCCTGCAAATACTGGAAGATGATGAAGAGCACAGGTACGATGAATACACCGAGGATAACACCTGTGAACATACCACCTATCGCGCCTGTACCGATGCTGCGGTTACCCAGGGCTGAAGCGCCTTTGGCTACCAGCAAGGGTCCCAGACCGGCGATAAAGGCAAAGGAGGTCATCAGGATGGGACGAAGACGCAGCCGTGCAGCTTCGAGGGCGGAATCGACGAGCGACATGCCATGACGACGGCGTTGTACGGCGTACTCCGTGATCAGGATGGCATTCTTCGCCAGCAGACCCACGAGCATGATCAAGCTTACCTGTACGTATATATTATTATCTACACCCAGCATCTTGAGGAAGGCGAACACGCCAAACACACCCACGGGTATCGACAGAATAACGGACAAAGGAAGGATATAGCTTTCGTATTGAGCCGAGAGCAGGAAGTAAACGAACACCAGGCTGAGGATAAAGATAAATATCAGCTGGCCGCCGACCTTTTCTTCTTCTCTTGTCATACCTGTCCATTCAACAGCATATCCCCTGGGCAATGCGGTTGCGGCTGTCTCCTTGATGGCGCGGATGGCGTCACCCGTGCTGTATCCCGGCTTGGGAATACCATTGATGGTAACGGCATTGTACAGGTTATTCCGGGTGACAGTCTCGGGACCGTATACTCTTCTCAGAGAGATGAGTTGATTGACAGGCACCAGCTGACCGGATTTGCTCTTTACATAGATGCCGTCCAGAGAGGCTTTATTGGCGCGATAAGGTACATCGGCCTGGGCCATGACGCGATAGTATTTGCCAAAGCGGTTGAAGTCGCTGACATAGCTACTACCGTAGTACACCTGCATGGTCTTCATCAGATCGCTGACGGAGACATCGAATTGTTTTGCTTTGTTATAGTCTACGTCCATCATATATTGGGGATTTCCTGACGCAAATGTAGTAAAAGCGTAGGCAATCTCGGGACGGGCGAACAGGGCGCCTATAAATTCATTGGCTGTCTGGCCTAATTTGTCCAGGGAGCCGTTGCGCTGGTCCTGCAACATGAACTCAAAACCGGCCACGTTACCAAAGCCCTGTATGGTGGGGAAGGTAAAGAAGAAGGCGTGGGCATCTTTCACCTGCATGGCGATCTTGCCTGACAGGTAGTTGGATATCGCTGTTGCGTCTTTCATCGGGCCACGTTCGTCATAAGGCTTCATCCGGATAAAACCGGCGCCATAAGGAGAGGCGTTGGCGTTAGAGATAAAGTTCAGACCATCAACGTTATATCTTCTGTCGGAGAACGGCTCCTGTTTTACCAGGCTGTCGATCTCTTCCATGGCCTTGCGTGTCTTATCGAGGGAAGAACCGGGAGGTGTATTGACGGCATAGAGTACGAATCCCTGGTCTTCCGTGGGAATAAACCCGGTGGGTGTCTGTTTGGCCATCATAAAAGCGGCGACGGCGATGATGATCAGACCTCCGATGGCGATCCAGCGACGGCGGAAGAGGAAGCGCAGGCTTTGGACATATCTATTGGTCACGGTACGGAAGCCGGCGTTGAAAGCATTGTAAAAGCGGCCCATGAACCCTTTTCTATTTCCATGCCCGCCTTCAGGGGTTTTCAGGAACAGCGCACAGAGGGCGGGACTCAGCGTAAGCGCGTTAAGGGCGGAGATAAGGATGGCAATGGCCAGGGTAAAGGCGAACTGGCGATAGAACACGCCGGCCGGACCTTGCATGAAGCCAACGGGGACGAACACGGCGGCCATCACCAGCGTGATGGACACAATGGCGCCCGAGATCTCGCTCATGGCCTCGATAGTGGCGGGCCGGGCCTCCATGCCTGTAAGCTCCATTTTGGAGTGTACTGCTTCCACGACGACGATGGCGTCATCCACCACGATACCGATGGCCAGCACGAGGGCGAATAAGGTCAGCAGGTTGATGGTATAGCCAAAGAGCTGCAGGAAGAAGAAAGTACCGATGATGGCTACAGGCACCGCGATAGCGGGGATCAGGGTGCTCCTGAAATCCTGTAAGAAAGCGAATACGACGATAAACACGAGGATAAAGGCTTCCACCAGTGTATGCAGCACCTGGTCGATACTGGCGTCCAGGAAGTCCTTGGAGTTGTACATGATAGTGGATTCCACGCCTCTGGGGAGGTCCTTATCGAACTCTTTCAGCATGGCCTTTGCCTTGGTAAGGATGTCGTTGGCGTTGGAGCCTGCTGTCTGGAAGATGGCCACACCGGAGGTGGGGTTCCCGTTCAGCTTGCTGTTGGAGGAGTAGGTGTAGCTGCCGAATTCTACCCGGGCTACGTCTTTCAGCCGTACTACCGACCCGTCGGCGTTGGACTTTATAATGATGTTCTCGTAATCCTCGTTCTTGCTCAGCTTGCCTTTATATTTCAATACATATTCGAACACTTCCTTGCTGCTTTGTCCAAAGCGGCCGGGGGCTGCCTCGAGGCTTTGATCCCTGATGGCATCGGTCACTTCAAGTGGAGAGAGGTTATTGGCCACCAGGCGGTCGGGCTTCAGCCATATGCGCATGGAATAGTCTTTGGAGCCGAAAGGCTGTGCGTCACCTACGCCGGGTATACGCTGTAATTTGGGGATAAGGTTGATGCGGATGTAGTTCTGCAGGAAAGTCTCATCGTAGTTGGCGCTGTCTTTGGAATAGAGGCCGACGAACATGATGATGCTGTTCTGTTGTTTCTGGGTGGAGATACCGGCCTGGATGACCTCTTGTGGTATCTGGCTGGTGGCCTTGGCCACCCTGTTCTGTACGTTGACGGAAGCGATGTCCGGGTTGGTACCCTGTTTGAAGTACACCGTGAGGGTCATGGAACCGTCGTTGCTGGAGTTGGAGGTCATGTAGGTCATGTTCTCCACGCCGTTGATGGCTTCCTCCAGCGGGGTAGCTACCGAGCGGGCCACCACTTCCGCGTTAGCGCCCGGATAGGAAGCGGCCACCACGACACTGGGGGGCGCGATATCCGGGAAGAGGGTGATGGGCAGGCTAAAGAGGGACAATCCGCCCAATAGAAGTAAGATGATGGATATGACCGTTGATAACACCGGTCTTTCAATGAATTTCTTAAGCATACAATTCTCTTTGTTATAGTTAAATGAGTGGCCCTGTGGACTTAGACAAGTCCGTTCAAGGGTGAAACTTCAAATGTTAGATGGGTACCGGAGGTCTGCTTACAGCGGCATCGCCTTGCGTACGCTATCTGCCGGCAGCACCTGCGGTTGGATCACAGCCCCGTCGTGCAGGCGGTCCATCCCGGCAAAGACGATCTTCTGACCGGGTTGAAGCCCTTTATTGACGAGATAGTAGGCGGTGGTCTGTCCGCTGATGGTGATTGGCTGGCTGATGACCTTATTGGAATCTCCCAGGATGTACACGTAGACCTTGTCCTGCAGATCGTAAGTGGATTGCTGCGGGATGGCCAGGGTGTTGCCGGAAGCTTCAGGGATAAGGATCTTGCCGGTGCTGCCGGTACGGAGCAGCCCTTCGCCATTAGGGAATATTGCACGGAACTGGATCGTTCCCGAGTTCCTGTCGAACTGGCCTTCCATCAGCTCGATCTTACCTTTGGCAGGATAGATGGACTTGTCGGCGAGCTGTAATTCCACAGCAGGCATTGCTTTTATCTTTTCTGCGATGGTTTTTCCAACAGACTGGCTGGTAAATTCCAGGAAATCCTTTTCGCTCATGGAGAAGTAAGCGTATACTTCTTTTACGTCGGAAAGGACCGTCAATGCCTGTGTTTCGCCTTTACCTACCAGGGCGCCTGTTTTGAAGGGGATCCTTCCGATGTAACCGCTGACGGGCGCTTTTACCAAAGTATAGCCCAGGTTGATACCAGCGTTGTTGCCGGCGGCTTCGGCCTGTTTGACGGCGGCTTTGGCGGCCTCGTATTCGGCTTGTGCGGCTTTCAGCTGCACGTCGGAAACCACCTTATTGTCTACCAGGGGTTGAAGCCTGTTGACTTCGATCTGTGCTTTTTCCAGGTTGGCTTTTGCTGCCAGGACGTTGGCCTGTGCGTTGTTTGCCTGTTCACTGTAAGGCCGATCGTCAATCTTGAACAAGGGCTGGCCTGCGGATACGTAGGCGCCTTCTTCGACATAGATCTTGTTCAGGTAGCCGCTGACCTGGGGGCGAATCTCTACGTTGGTCTTACCTTCCAGCGAGGCTGAGTACTCGGTGTAGGTGGTAGTGGATGCGGGCTCCAGTTGCAGGACGGGCAGTGCGGGCGGCGGTGGAGGCGCCTGGTTGCCTTGAGCTGAAGAGCAGCCGTAAATCAGGATGGCTGCAGCGACGACAAATGCGGGGAAAAAAACTAGCGTTCTCATAACGTTATTAAATTGTTTAATGATGTTAACTTAAAACCATAAAAAAATCGACCGACTCTAAATAATTTACCACTGTTAAATGACTGGGTAAAAAAAATGCTCATTTTTTCCATATAGAGCAAGCAAGCTCTGGCCGGGGGCCAGTGAGTACATTCTTCGGTTGGGATACTATCTCCGTCTTATCCGCCTCAACAGATAAGCGGTAGTTTTGTTTAATTAGTTTTCAGGGATCGTGTTATACCGGTGATAGCATCTTTCAATATCTGGCGGTTGATCTCGTCAGAAGCGCCTTTCCGGACGATGTTGATGGATACCAGACCGTGAACGATGGACCAGTAAGTATAATATTTGGTACATACCCGGTCGTCTTCCGGGTCGCTTATACCCATCAGTTGCATGATAGGCGCCGTAGCGATGCCATAGGGAGTGGATTCCAGCGGGAGAAGGTCTTCTATTACGCAACAGTTGACCTGTACTCCGAACATCAGCTGGTAATATTCTTTTTCTTCGAAAGCAAAATTCCAGTAGGCGAGCCAGATAGCATCCAATTGTTCATCGGGGGTCTCATATCTGTCTCTGGCTTCTTTCATTTTTTCACCCAAAAGCAAATATCCTTTCTTTGTCAGCTCCAGCAGGATGCCCTCTTTGTTTGTGTAGTATTCATAGATCATCGGGGCTGTATACTCGATCTTCTCTGCTATTTTACGCATGCTCAGCGCCTGCCAGCCCTCTTCTTTTACGATCTCGTGAGCTGCGTTGATGATATTGACCTTAGTATTCTCTTTTAATCTATGTATTCTTTCCTTGCTCCCCATTTAGTGTGATGTTTTACTGCCGTAAATAATTTAACACCGTTAGACAAAGTTATATCTAAATTTTTTAATCTTCCAAAAGATTTTTCAGAAATTAGAAAGGTGTTTCTAAATAATTGACAGCTATTGAGTTCTAGCGAAGACGGTCAGCACTCTTCACCAGCTTCTCGTCTTTGCGGATATTTCGGGCGGCCATGAACAGTAAGACCGGTATAATAAAGGAGAGCAGCGCACCAAGGCTGTAGCTGCCGGATTCGAAAGGAGGAACACCGCTCTTCCACCAGTACAGAATGATATTGAGCAGGGACAGGAAGATGAGCCCGATCGTGATCCAGAGCTGTTTTTTCCTAACCTTGAAGTTGAAGATATTAATAAGAATGCCAACGATGATGATCACTGTCAGCAGCAGGATCAGGACGCTGCCGGAGCCGGCACTGACAGTCCCTGCGCCAAAGGTTGGCACTGCTTTCACCTCCAGCGGAGCGATCCCGTTCAGTCCTACTTTCATGTTGCCGAAGTAAAAAGGGAACTTAAAGGTCAATGCAGCGCAGATAGCTGCCAGCAGCATCCAAATGGTTTGTATACGTTGGAGCATAAGGTTCGTGTTTATGTTATGTCCGGAAAATGGGTTCGTTCTGAGATGTCCTGCTATCCTAATTCGGGGTACAGGGGGAACTGTTTCATAAAGCTGTTGACCTCGCCTTTCAGGCTGGCCAGGACAGTTTCATTGTCTGCGTTCGTCAGTGCTTTGTCGATCATGTTTACCACTGTAGCCATGTGGGATTCGTTCATGCCGCGGGTGGTGATGGCGGGTACGCCTACCCGGATGCCCGAAGTGACAAAAGCGCTCTTGTCGTCAAAGGGCACCATGTTCTTGTTGACGGTGATATCGGCCTTACCTAAAGTGATCTCTGCTTTCTTTCCGCTGATCTCCTTATTGCGCAGATCGATCAACAGCAGGTGGTTGTCTGTTCCGCCGCTGACGATGTTATAACCTTTTTCCAGGAAAACCTTCGACATGGCCTGGGCGTTGGAGATGACCTGTTTTGCGTAGGTGGTAAAATCGTCCGACAATATCTCCCCGAAGGCCACGGCTTTTGCGGCAATGACATGTTCCAGCGGTCCGCCCTGTGTACCGGGAAACACTGCCATATCGATGAGATTGCTCATGGGGCGGATATTTCCTTTCACATCCTTTAGTCCGAAGGGGTTGTCGAAATCCTTCTTCATGAGGATGATGCCTCCGCGAGGTCCTCTCAATGTCTTATGTGTAGTGGAAGTTATAAAATGACAATGGTCGAAAGGGCTGTTGAGCAGGCCCTTGGCAATGAGGCCGGCGGGGTGCGCCATATCGCACATGACGAAAGCGCCTGTTTCGTCGGCGATCTTGCGGATGCGGGCATAGTCCCAGTCACGGCTATAGGCAGAGGCGCCGCAGATGATCACCTTGGGTTTCTCGGCTTTTGCCACTTTTTCCATCATGTCGTAATCGACCCTTCCGTCTTCTTTTTTGACACCATAAAAAACAGGACGGTAGAGCTTTCCGGAGAAATTTACGGGAGATCCGTGTGTGAGATGGCCGCCCATGCTGAGGTCCAGGCCCAGGATGGTATCGCCGGGCTGCAGGATGGCCAGCAGCAGCGAAGCATTTGCCTGTGCGCCGCTGTGCGGTTGTACATTGGCATATTCGCAGTTGAAGATCTTTTTCAGCCGATCGATAGCCTCCTGCTCCACCAGATCTACGATCTCACAGCCGCCATAATACCTTCTGCCGGGATAGCCCTCAGCATATTTGTTGGTAAGTACGGTGCCCATGGCCTGCATCACCTGTAAGGACGTGAAGTTTTCCGAGGCTATCAGTTCAATACCATGACGTTGACGGTCCAGTTCTTTTTGTATGAGATCGAATATTAGGGTGTCCTTTTTCATGGCGCAAAGTTAGGGCTATCAAAGAAAATAAAATTCACTATTTTCACACGCCGTAACGGACAGGGAAATTCCAGAAGAAAACACATACGGATGAAAGCCATCATTCCAGTAGCAGGCGCTGGCACTAAATTACGGCCGCATACATATACACAACCTAAGGCGCTGATACCACTTGCAGGCAAGACCATTCTGTCTATCATCGTCGACCAGCTCCTGGAGGCCGGTATCAACGAATTCATCTTTATCGTAGGTTATCTGGGAGAGAAGATACAGGACTTTGTCAAGCAGAGGTATCCCCAGCTTACCGCGCATTTTGTCGTTCAGAACGAACGTCATGGCATTGGTCATGCGGTACTGCTCACCAAAAGTATTGTAGGGGACGATGAGGTCTTTATCGTACTCGGCGACACCATCTGCGAGTATGACGTAAAGGAAGTGCTGAGCAAGCCGGGCAGCCTGCTGGGCATCAAGCGTGTGGATGACCCCCGGAATTTCGGGGTGGCGGAGCTGGAGGACGACGGCAGTATCGAGCGTGTGGTCGAGAAGCCGCAGATCCCTAAGTCGAATATGGCGCTGGTGGGTATTTACCGTATCCGCGAGACGGCCACCCTTTTTGGCTGTCTGGAGAACAATATACGCAACCAGCTCACCAGCTATGGGGAATACAATCTCACCGACGCCATCGAATGCATGATCCGCAGCGGCGTGAAATTCCAGTCTTTCCGGGTGCAGAACTGGTTCGACTGCGGAAAGAAAGAGACCCTGCTGGAATCCAATGCCAAGCTGCTGAAGAAATTCGGCGGTACGATCGCCCCCGATCACCAGTTCGAGAATACCATTATTATACAACCCGTCAGTATTGCCCCGGGCTGTGATATCCGCAACTCCATCGTAGGTCCCAATGTGGCCATCGGGGAAAAGACAAGGGTGAACTACTCCATTATCAAGGATTCCATTATCGGGAGCTTTGCAGACCTGTATGACATTGTCCTTACGCATAGTCTTATCGGCAGCGATACGGAAGTGAAAGGGGAATCCCGCAGCCTGAATATCGGGGATAATACGGAGATCGACCTGGGGGAGAGCTGACCAGCCGGAGGCTGGCCGGCGTATCGGCCGGTAGCATGCAGGCTGACAGGGTAAGACTGGACAACTGACAGGGTAAGACTGGACAATTCGTATCCATGTAAGTAGGTATTACGCCCGCAGATTTGCTGGTATCGGGGAAAAAGATTAAATTGAGGGAGGTACGTCTGTATCTATTATAACTATTTCTATGAGAAAACTTAAGAACTGGCTGCTGCTGACGCTGATCTTTCCGCTGGCGCTATGCGTCAGAGCCAATACGGGCAACGGAAAGGTGGAAGGTGTTCTTCACGGCTATGTCACGGATGCCATCACTAAAAAGCCGCTGCCAGGCGTGACAGTCTCGGCGCTTGTACCGGGCACCAATAACGCCCGGGAGGTTACGACCGATGCAGATGGATATTATCGCTTTGCACAATTACCCGCCTCGCAGGTGACCGTACAGTTTGACAAAAAAGGGTATCAATCCTGCAAACGTCCGAATATTACTGTTAAAGAAAAGTCTTCTGTAAAGCTGAATCTGGAATTCCTGCCCGAAGAGCTGGGCTCGGATTCGGATAACTCGGAGTATCCTCTTATGCGGATGATGCAGGCCAGCTGAGCCGCCAGCCGGAACGGACCGGCATCCGATGCTGCACACAATTTACTACGCAATGATGGGACCTAAGTACATAAAAAACAGGACTGGGAACAGTCCCGTTTTTCTACTACACATGAGGCTTTAGATCTATGTTGATGTTTAGCCTTCTACTGCCATTGGCGGTGGTCTTCCTCCTCCCGATGAGAGGACATGGCTTTTTCCACTTCCCTGCGCACCCTGGGTATCTCCATCTTCACGGCTTCCACTACCCTTCTCACCTGCTCCCGTACCCGGTAATCATCCACTTTCCCGGACACTTCGTCGTCGATCTCTTCCCGGAGATTATCCATCTCTATCTTTAGCTCATGCAGCTCATTCCATATATCTTCGTCGATATTGAGGTTTTTCAGGTCGTCAAGATCCTCGTCACAAATGTTGAGACGGTCCAGCTCCTCCAGTTCGTCGGTGATCCCGAGATCTCCCAAGGCTTTCAGCGCATCCGCGTTTTTCAATACGTCCGCTTCTATCCTGGCATTCAGTCCTTTCAAATCGTCGAGGTCGATGTGGATATCCATATCATCCAGTGCATCGGTGTTCACCCCGACATCCGGCGCTTCCTCGTCGACCCGCAGCAGACTCAGCTCCCTGGCCACCCTGCCTTCGGGTGTCTTGTTGTGCCTGGGTTTCGATGTCTTCCGATCCTCTCCGGGATGATGTGAGGGGATCGTGTCTGTGCCGGGCTGGGCCGTAGGTCCGGAATGATGGCCGCCCGACCAGGCCAGCGTGGAAAATGCCACGCCGACGATAATTACAATGGCTATGACGCGGTAGGGGCGCGAAAGGTTAACAGACATAGTAAATATTTTTTAGTTAGCGTGACAGCATTTACGATAATCTTCGTATAAAAGTACGTATCGTTTCGTAAAATGTTGCACCGCCGTCAGTATTTTTTTGCCATTCATCACAGAACAGGCGGGCTGAAGGTCCCGGCCTGTTAAAGGCCTCCTGTCGAAACCAGGTGTGCCGCCATGGCCTGTTCTCCTTTTGCGAGCATATCCTGCATGACTACCGGGTCAAAGCTGAGACCGTCCGGACCACCTCCCAGGGGGACGTCGGGGCGTATGATGTGCAGCCTCACCGGGGACCGGTTGTAAAAAGGGTTGTCTATCATTCCTGTATCGAACCAGTCGTCGATGATTGTCGCGGGTACACCCTGGCGTCCCATTTTCCTTTTTACTGCCTGGATGTAACGAAGCCCTTCATTATACAGGTTGGGCAGAATATGCCGGTTGTCAGTCGCGTCGGCAATAAAGATGTCCAGGGTTTCCTGTAAGATAGAGAAGAGGTCGTGGTATTCTTTGTTTTCGTGTGCAGGTGCGGCCGGGGACTGTAGCAGCACGTAGACGTCGGTTGCCCCGCTGGCGATGGCGATCTCTATACCGGCGTATTCTCTGTCGCCCGCATCGATGTATTGTCTTACGGGCTCTTCCTGTGGTTGGATCCGGATAGGGGGCAGCAATACGGGTTGACAGGTGGAAGCCAGCAGGGTCCGGAGAAACTGGTCGTAGTTCTCAAAGCACCGGTGGTCATACCGCGATGAGATAGCCGGGTCATACCTGGGGGAAAATACGGTCAGCGCATGTGTCTGCAGGCACATGGTATTGAAATAAAGCATTTTGCCCGTATTGCAGAGCCTGTCATACAGTCCGTGGGTATAATACTGGTCCAGCAGGCCCCACAGTGGACTGGCATCCAGGATGGAAGCCTCCTGTATCCTCTCAGACAACGAGAACTTCTTTATGATGTCCTTGTTATGTTTAGTCGTAAATATCTCTATCAGCGGCTTCATATCCTTCAATGCAACAAAGGGAATGATCAGTGAGCCGGTGCCTCCGCCTGAAAAGATATCAAAATCCAGTTCGGGCCGGTGTTCAAAGATCTTTTTTATCGCTCCTACTGCAAACGCTCCTCTGGAAATGCCTCCATTGATGACCAGTGCGTGTTTACTCATGCTAATCGGTTTAAAACTTGCCTTCGGGCCAGGCCCGCTGTCGGTTCAATGATCAAAACGCTAATGACGCTGCTGTCAGCTGATAGTAAGGGACTGGCAAATTAGCGACTATGCACGGGGTGAAAAATACCATTTTAGTGGTACTCATGACGGAGGTGTTTTATGCGTCTATCCTAAGATATTTTATGCGTCTATCCTACGCTTTGAACGCCCATTTCCACATGGTCTTCCAGGTAGGTTTTTTGCCGTAGAGCAGGATACCGGTGCGGTAGATCTTACCGGCCATCCATACGGTGAATATAAACCCGGCCACCAGCAGCGCCATGGAAAGACCCAGCTGCCACCAGGGGACTGTTCCCGGCACGCCGAAGGGTATGCGCGCCATCATGACGATGGGTGAGCTGAAGGGGATAATGCTTGCCCAGGTAGCGAGCTGTCCGCCGGGGTCCTGGACGGCAATGGTCATGATAAAAAAGGAGAAGATAACGGGCATGGTAATGGGCAGCATGAGGGACTGCGCTTCCTGTACATCTTCGTTCACGGCGCTGCCTACTGCGGCAAAGAGGGCGGAATAAAAAAGATAGCCTCCGATGAAATAGAAGAGGAAGCAGACGAGTATCAACCCCCAGTTGGGTGCGTTGAGAAAGCCGCTGGCCTGGTAGACCTTTTGGGCCGTCTCGCTTGCGGATGTGGCGGAAGGGGTTCCCATGGCGTTAGCCTGCTGCAACTGCTGTACCTCCTTCAGGACGTCATGTGGTATGAGCATTTGAGCGAAGATCAGGAGGCCGGAAAGGAATATCACCCACAGGAGGAACTGGGTGAGGCCGACGGCGCCGATGCCCGTGATCTTTCCCATCATCAGTTGAAAAGGCTTTACCGAGCTGACGATGACTTCGGCTATGCGGTTGGTTTTTTCTTCCATGACGCCCCGCATGACGGCTGCGCCATAAATAAAGGTGAGCATATAGATAAGTATGCCGCTGACGTACCCGACGGCGGTGCTGGCGCCCTGGCTGGATGCCTTCGACACTTTGCCGTGGTCTTCGTAGGTTTTCAGCATGGCGATATTGGAGCTTTTCCGGATGCTGTCCAGCATGGCGCGGCTGATATTGGATGCTGTCCAGCATGGCGCGGCTGATATTGGTCTTTTGATAGATCATGTGATCCACGATGGCATTGTCGATCCGGCCTTCCAGGTCGGCGGCGGCAGTCAGACCCATCTGTTTTTTGTACTTCAAACGATAGATGGTCTTCTGTCCTTCGGGCAGGACAGGGATGACCAGCACGCCTGTATATCCTTTTTCTACATAGTTTGCAGAGTCCAGGTCTGCAGAGAAGCCGAAGCTGATGGCGCTGTCACTCTTAAGGTAGTCCTTAAAATAACCATTGGCATCCATCACGGCTATCCTGTGACGGCTATGGCCCTGGGAAGCGATCAATACGGACCCCACTATGAAGATAATGATCATCAATGGCAACAGGAAAGTGGAGAGCAGAAATGTTTTGTTCCTGACCCGGGTAAAATATTCCCGTCTGGTAATGAGCCATGTTTTGTTCATAGTGTTGATTTAAGCAGTGATGCGTTGAAACTGGCGGGCAAGGGGCGTCCCTTCTACCAGCCGGATAAAAATATCATTTAAAGACGGGAGTATTTCCGTAAAGGCGGTGATATTCCGTCCCTCATTGATGAAATACGACAATACATCGTTAGGTCGATGGCCATCGCGGATCTTTACGATGAGGGTGTGGTCTTTGGCGCCTACGATCTCGAATGCGTCTGCGGTGGGATGCTCTCCGGTGATTGTGTCTTCCAGTCCGATGCTGAAAAGGTTTTCCTTGAACTGTTGTTTTACGCCGGACACGCTGCCATCCAGTATTTTCTGTCCCCTGTTCATGAGGATAATGTGATCGCAGATCTCTTCCACCTGTTCCATCCTGTGGGTACTGAAAATGATGGTAGATCCATTATTGGCCAATGAGTAGATCTCGTCTTTTATAAGGTTGGAGTTTACGGGGTCGAGTCCGCTGAAAGGCTCATCCAGGATGATGAGCCTGGGTTCATGCAGTACGGTGGTGACGAACTGCAGCTTTTGCCCCATTCCCTTGCTGAGGTCCTCTACTTTTTTGTTCCACCAGGTCTGCATTTCGAATTTGACGAACCATTCCTTTACTTTCCGGGTGGCTTCCTGTTTGCTGAGACCTTTTAGCTGGGCCAGGTATACCGCTTGTTCCCCGATCTTCATTTTTTTGTACAGCCCCCGCTCTTCGGGCATATAACCGATGTGAACAATGTCTCTCCCGGGGTTGAAGGGCCGGCCTTCGAAAAGGATCTCTCCTTCATCAGGATAGAAGATGCCTGTGATCATACGGATCAGCGTGGTCTTGCCGGCGCCGTTAGGGCCCAGTAATCCAAAAATGGATCCTTTTCCCAGGCGGAAGCTAATGGAGTCTACCGCTTTTTGTGAAGAGAAATATTTTTTCAGGTCTCTGACTTCAAGGATGTCCATAGTAGTAAATTGAATAATTAGTCGCAGGTACCTCCCGAAATATTACGAAAAAATTATTAAGTGTCCGAATGTTCTACCTACCGATGTTTTAATGGAATTTTGCGGAAACTATAACTATGAAGTTTCGCTGGCTTTCCGGACAGTTCAAGCTACCGTTTTTTTCTGTCGTCGCAGGCGCCCTGCTGATGGTATTTTGCAGCAGCTGGGGTTTTCTTGTCCACCGGACGGTGAATCAGCTGGCTATCTATGAGCTGCCGTCGTCCATGAGGGTTTTTTTCTGGAAGAACAAGGACTCCATTGTCAGCCAGTCCATCCGTCCGGATGTTCGTCGCAATACGGATCGCATTGTCAGCCAGTCCATCCGTCCGGATGTTCGTCGCAATACGGATCGTACGGAAGCTCCCCGCCATTTCATCGACCTGGAAGCCTATGGAGATTCGGCAGCCTGGAAGATGCCGCTCCGTTTACCGGAGGCGGTTGAGAGATATACGCTGGATACACTGCATAAGTATGGCTATGTTCCCTATGTGGTGCTGGAGGTGAAAGACCGGCTGACGGAAGCGTTCCGTAAAGGAGACAAGGACAGTATCCTGTACTATGCCATCGATCTGGGGCATTATATAGGTGATGCCAATGTCCCTTTACATTCTTCCATTAACTATGATGGTCAGCTGTCCGGGCAGCGGGGTATCCATGCTTTATGGGAGAGTACGGTACCTGACCAGCTGATGGACGGATATAAATTAAGGGATGGGCATAAGGCCCGGTATCTTTCCGACCCGGCAGCATCGATCTGGGAGTCGGTGAGACGTGCGCATAGCTTGTTGCAGCAGATGTTCGAAGAAGAGCGGCAGGCTTCTGTTGGTATACCGGACTCCGTGAAATATCGCGTGGAACATAGGTATGGAAGAGATATAAAAGTGTATACGCCTGCCTTTGGGAAAATATATGGCGCCCGCCTGGGTTCGATGGTCAATGATCAGCTGTTGCATTCCGCTGACCAGATCGCTGATTTTTGGTATACTGCATGGATAGATGCAGGGAAGCCGGAGCTGAATGCGTTATTATCCGAGTCGCTTACTAAGAAGGACAAAAAAGAGATGTGTGTGGAGTCGAAGGATTACAGGAAAGGCCGGCTCGTGGAGAAGCATTTGTTGCTGGCCAGGAAGTATCCGGGCTGGGAATAATGATCTCAATCAATTTTGTCTGCCACACGTTCTCCATCCATCGCGGCACTGACGATGCCGCCGGCGTAGCCCGCTCCTTCGCCACAAGGGTACAGGTTGCTTATCTGGGGATGTTGCAGCGTGTGAGGGTCCCGGGGGATCCTTACGGGTGAGGAGGTCCGGGATTCGGTGGCGACAAGGACAGCTTCGTTTGTGAAATAGCCTTTCATCTTTTCTCCGAAGAGTGGGAAGGCCTGCCGGAGACTGGTATATATAAAAGAAGGGAGTACCTCTTTTAATGAAGTGGAATGAATGCCGGGCAGGTAAGAGCAGGATGGCAGGCTGGCAGAAACTTTCCCTGCTACGAAGTCAGCCATACGCTGAGCGGGAGCTACAAATTTACCACCTCCCTGTTGGAAGGCTTTGCGTTCCACGCTTTGCTGAAAATATACGCCGGCCAGCGGGCCGTGTTTGCGGAAGGCGCCGAGGTCTTTTTCTTCCACGCTGACGACGATGCCGGAATTTGCGTAAGGATTATTACGTTTGGAGGGCGACCATCCATTGACGACCAGCTCATCGGGTGCAGTGGAAGCGGGAGCGATGATCCCTCCCGGGCACATGCAGAAGGAGAAGACGCCTCCATGATCCACTTGCTGAACGAGATTATAGCTTGCCGGAGGGAGATAGGGGCTTCGGGTGAGTTTCTCCGGGGAGGCATTAATTCCTTTTTGGATAACTTTTACCCGTGGCTCGTGGTATTGTATCTGATCGATCAGGTTTTGCGGATGTTCGATACGGATTCCCAGCGCAAATGGCTTGGCTTCGATGAAAATTTTCTTTTTATGCAGGAGGGAAAAAATATCCCTTGCCGAATGTCCTGTAGCAAGGATGAAAGCGTCTGCGTCAAATATGTCACCGTCAGATGTGACAGCGTGTTTTACACGGTTGTTTTGTAGTACAAAATCTACAACTTTTTTTTCGAACAGGAATAGTCCTCCACAGTCGGTAATTTGTTGTCGCATGGTCTGAATGATCAGCGGAAGTTTATTGGTACCGATGTGTGGATGTGTGTCGATAAGAATATTTTCTTCCGCGCCAAATTGCACCAGCAGGTTGAGGATACGATGAATGTCGCCACGTTTATTGCTGCGTGTATAAAGTTTGCCATCGCTGTAGGTGCCGGCGCCGCCTTCGCCGAAACAGTAATTGCTCTCGGGGTTCAATACACCTTCTTTATTTAAAGATGCGAGGTCTCTTCTACGGCTTCGGACATCTTTACCTCTTTCGAGCAGGATGGGGCGTATGCCTTTTTCTATCAGCCGGAATGCAGCAAACAGTCCTGCGGGTCCTGCGCCGATGATGACAACTTTTTTTTCTGCTCCCGACACGTCGGGGAAGTGCAGGGGTTTGAACGTGCTCTTTTGGTAAGGCTCTTCGACAAATACATGGACAGTGAGGATAATATGAGGCTGTTTGCTTCGGGCGTCGATGGATCGTCTCAGCAGATGGAAGCCGGAAATTGCCTGGAGGGAACAACCGATGGCTTTCGCTGCGTATTCCCGGATCGTCTCCTCGCTTGCGGCTTCAGCAGGAAGAAGTTTTAACTGAAGGGTTTGTTGCATGGTTAGGTATTTATCCTAAAGAAGGTAAAGATAGTGCAATTGATTCTTTCTGTTTGAGATACACAACTACCCACAGTCCTTGCCGATGAAAAGCTCACGCACGCCGGTAAAAAAGTTTCGCAAGAAGTTTCGTAATGTTTCACGGAAATTGCTCGGAGGTCCTTGTAGAATTTTTTAAAAAAAGTCTGCAGATTGAAAAAGGCAATCAAATTATTTGTATCTTCAATGACTTCTCAAATAAACTCTACGTATATGAAGAAAGGTTCGGTCACCTCGAAGCTCTTGCATTCTTTCTTCGTAAAAAGTAAGTTTAATCAATTCCGGCAGGGTCTACTGCTGTACGCTGAATCCCACTATTGTCGACTGTTACCCCTCAAACGAGGAGTATGAACCTTTAACCTTGTCGCTCGGATGTGAATAAGTCTTAGTGAAGGTGTTCTTGTAAAGATTAAGAGAATCTAAAAACGCGTGGATATTATCTTTAGCCGGGAGTAATTATAGGCAGGCTGGATATGAGTTTTATTGAAAATCAGTTGTGAAATTCCTGCTAAACTCAAACTGTATTCGAACCAAAAAAAAGAAGTGAATAAAAAATTTTTTATTTCATGAAAAGTTTTGATATTCGCCGCCCTGCGCAACTTTTTAAAATCCGGTTCCAATAAAATATTTTCAAAATACAATTCTAAATCGGCATAAAAATTGGTTACTGTACAAATGGCAAAATCGTTCGAAAAAGTTTGGAGTAGTTGCTTGGAGATAATCAAGGACATTGTAGAGTGGCAGCATTATAAAACATGGTTTGAGCCGATTAAGCCGGTGGAGTTGAAGAGTAACATTTTGGTGATCCAGGTTCCCAGTCAGTTTTTTTATGATCCAGGTTCCCAGTCAGTTTTTTTATGAGTATTTAGAGGAACACTATGTAAATTTATTAGCCAAGACCTTGAGGCGCATTTTAGGGAAAGAGGCGATGCTGGAATATCGGATCATGGTGGATAGCGGGAATCATCATAACAAGCCCTTAACGATGGACGTGCCGGCTCATGGTTACAAAACATTTTCCAATAATGAAATGGATTTCCCCCTTATTATAAATAACCCCGTAAAGAATCCCTTCGTGATCCCAGGGTTGAAGAAGATGCAGATAGATGCACAGCTCAACCCGGTATATACTTTTGATTCTTTCATTGAAGGAGATTGCAACCGGGTAGCACGTCGTGCAGGCAAGACCGTGGCAGAAAAACCCGGCGCCAATTCTTTTAATCCTCTCGTCATATATGGAGGTGTGGGTTTAGGTAAGACCCACCTGGCGCAAGCCATCGGTAATGAAGTAAAGCGGCTGCATCAAAATAAAGTAGTGCTGTACGTCAGTTCGGAAAAGTTCATCAATCAATTTATGGATCATAGTCGTAACAATGCGATCAATGATTTCATACATTTTTATCAGCTGGTGGATGTACTTATTATAGATGATGTACAATTCTTCAACAGAGCCGAGAAATCGCAGGATGCATTTTTTGCCATCTTCAACCATCTTCATCAATCGGGCAAGCAGCTGATACTTTCTTCGGACAAGCCGCCAAAGGATCTCGATGGTCTGCAGGAAAGGCTGTTGAGCCGATTCCGCTGGGGTCTGAGTGCTGATCTCCAGGTGCCTGATTATGAGACGCGTATAGATATACTTGAAAGAAAGATGAAGAATGATGGCCTGGATATGCCCAAAGAGGTGGTAAAATACCTGGCCTATAATATCAATAGTAATGTACGTGAGTTAGAGGGGGCATTGATCTCACTTTTGGCACAATCTTCGCTCAATAAGAGGGAAATTGATCTTGAATTGGCCAAAAAAGTGCTCCGTAATTTCGTGAAAACTAGCAGTAAGGAGATCACCATCGAAACTATACAGCGTATGGTATGTGAATATTTCGATGTATCCTACGACAAATTACTGCAAAAGACCCGTAAGCGCGAGATCGTGCAGGCGAGGCAGATAACTATGTACCTGGCTAAGGCCTTTACGAAGAATTCCCTTAAAACCATCGGCGAGCATTTTGGCGGACGCGACCATACTACGGTCATCCACTCCTGCCAGACAGTGAAGGACCTGATGGATACGGACAGCCTGTTCCGCGAGAATGTGATGGAGCTGCAACAGAAGGTGCAGCAGCTGGCTGCCATGTAAGCTGCCCTGACGGGCTGCAATTGACCCTCACCCGACCTCAAAAATTATTGTTCTATACCAACAACAAGCCCGTTCTGAGTCTTCAGGGCGGGTTTTTAGCTTTGGGGGGACTGGGTGGATGACGGGGGTGACTGGTGCGGATCAGTCGATTGGCGCAGGGTAGTGGGTACAACAGGTCAATGGTCAGCTGGTGTGGGGCGGGCAGGCTGGCGCAGCCGGCGGGCAATCGGTGAGAGTCAGCCAGTGCGGGCAGTTGGCCTACCGTACTGGGGTGTTCACCGGGTGATACTCAGGAAAAGCCCTGGTGACGCGGCTTATAAAAAAGTAGGGGTCATTTTGGGTGCGTAGCGAATTAATCTTTATTTTTGCCTCCCCTTCGAATGAAGGGTAAAAGTCCCCGGAGAGGTGCCTGAGTGGCCGAAAGGGCCGGTTTGCTAAACCGTTATACGAGCTTAAACTTGTATCGAGGGTTCGAATCCCTCCCTCTCCGCCAATCAAATGAATGTCCCCACCAACGGTGGGGCATTTTTGTTTGCAGCAGATGGGACGAGCTCGCTCGGACCAGATGCGGAGAACAAAAATGGGAGTGAGCGAAGCGAACGGGCATTCATTTGATTGAAGCCCTCCCTTTGGGATCACCGGAG
>Ga0207671_10002312_pt1 | contig 20550 bp, 13 predicted proteins | sample KBSC24metaG_FD_184352 | JGI IMG/M metagenome (GOLD analysis project Ga0207671, IMG submission 184352) | Corn rhizosphere microbial communities from Kellogg Biological Station, Michigan, USA - KBS C2-4 metaG (SPAdes) (version 2) | ecosystem: Host-associated > Plants > Roots > Rhizosphere > Soil... | reverse complement strand
CGGCGGGTGGGGAACCACCGTCGTCCGCCCCTGCCGAGCGGCCGGCCCAGGCCGCCGCTGCGCTGCCGCCGCCGTCCGGCCCGGCCAGCCCGTCGAGCGATGGGCCGTCGCGCTTCACGCTGCACCTGGATGCGCGGCTGGGACTGGGTGGTCAAGGGATCAGCAACGGCTACGGCGACCGCGTGGTCGGCGGCGCCAGCCTTCCCCTGGGACTGTCGATCGGGGTGAACCTGACGCGGGCGCTGCTGGTCTTCGGCGACCTCAGCGACGACCACATGCTGCTCTTCACCTCGGGAGACAGCGGCGACGCCACCCGCTTCGATCTGTACGGCGCCGGCCTGGGGCTGAAGGTCCATCTGACGCCCCTGTGGTTCGTTTCAGGCTCGGGAGCGCTCGCCCGGCTGCGTCTCGAGCATCACGCGGCCGGCACCGAGGACTCTCACTGGGGGCCGATGGGCCGCCTGTCGACCGGGCTGGAGTGGCCCTTGTCCTCGCGGTGGTCCGCCGGCATCGCCGCCGAGTATCGGTTCGGCGTGGTGCACGCGCCAGGACCCCAGCCGGGGGAGGTCGATGATCCGCTTCAGCGAAGATACGCGCTGGCCGGAATGTCGCTGGTCGTGCTCACCAGCTACTGTCCGGGCGCCGCGGAGGCCCCTCAACGTGGCGAGGTGGAATACAGCGCATCCTCGCCGCCGGCCGGCTACCGCTCCCACGATGGCCTGTATCTGAACGCCAGCCTCGGCCCCGGATGGCTGTGGGCCACCAGCCACCGCCAGGATCCCCTCGGCGAGACGCCGGCGACGGACTGGTCAGGGCGGGGCTCGGCCGTGACCCTCTCGGCCGGGTTCACGCTGGCGCGCCGGCTCGTGGTGTTCGGCGCGTTCTCCGAGACGCAGGTGCGCGCCCCGGGCGGGGAAGCCTACCTGGCGTCCCTCGAGTGGCAGGGCTTCGGACCGGGGCTGCGCCACTACCTGATGCCGGCGAACGTCTTCGTCGGCGGTGCCTTCTTGTTTTCCAGGCTCGCCCTTTATCCTGACTTTTCCAGTCGCGGCTTCTCCCACACGATCACGAACTGGGGCGGCACGGGCAGTCTGTCGCTGGGGAAAGAGTGGTGGGTCCTGGGTGAGGTCGGCGTGGGCGTGGCAGCCGAATTCACGTACGGCAAGCTCCCGGGGACGGACGGGTGGGACACGTTCACCGCCCGGGGCATCTCGCTGCTCGCCTCGGCGACCTACAACTGAGGCGGGGCTGGCGCGTGGGGCCGTTGATCTTTTCGCGCCTCGCTGCTACCCCAAGACAGGGTCTCGATGCGTGAAGGTGTTCGCAGTCACGGATTGATTTGCGACCTGCGGCGGGCGGTGCTGGTGCAGGCGCTGGCGGTGCTGGCCGCCGTCCTGCCGGTCCTGGCCAGCCTGTCGTTCGCGCGGCACGAGACGACCGTCCAGCACGTGCGCTGCGCCGAGCACGGCGAGCTGACCCACGTCGCGAGCGCCGCGGAGGCGCCGGCCGCCGCGCGCGCAAGCTCGGCGAGGTCGGCGACGAACAGCGGCGCCGCCGGACCGCTCGAGGTGCGGTCGGCCGCCGCCCACGAGCACTGCGCCGAGCTGTCCGACTGCCTGGGCACGGAAGCGTCATGCGCGCACCGGACCGCCGTGCGCGTCCCGCTCGCTCCCCCGCAGGCGCGCGACGTGGCGCCCGCGCCTCACTTCAGCCGCGCCCTGCTGCTGGCGGCGGCGCCCAAGACCTCGCCTCCCCGGGCCGGTTGAACCGTCGGAAGCAGCGACACGCGCGGCACCGCTCCGCGCGTCCGGTGCGACCGTTGCCCCGTGAGTGAAGCCGGGGAGCGGCGCGCCCGCCGTGCCATCGACCCTCAACCGGGCGCCTGGCGACCGTTGCGTCGCGGCGCCCCTTCCCTGGAGACGTTCCCATGCGAGAACCTGCAAACCCGATCCGTCACCAAGTTTCGCATCGCCGCTGGCAGCTCACCGTCGTCGCCGCGCTGGCCGGCGCGGCCGGCGGCTGCCAGGACTCCGTCGCCTACACGCACATCGGGGCCCCCAGCCCCGCGCTGGTCGCCCGTCCGGTCGAGTCGGTGGAGGTCTTCCTGGGCACGCCGCCCTCCCGCCCCCACCGGAACCTGGGCGTCCTGCAGGTGTCGCGGGGGGCGTTCTCACCGGACCGATCGATGGACGACACGGTCCAGGTGGCGCGAAGGACCGCCGCCGCGATGGGGTGCGAAGCCATCCTGATCACCTCCGTCGACATGCTCGGCGGCAGGCACCGGCCCTCGAACGTGCAAGCGAACTGCATCGTCTACACAGCCCCGCCAGCGAGCCCGTCCACACCCGCGCCCTGTCCACCGCCGCCCTCCGCCGCTGGGGGGTGACGGCCAGCCCCGCTGGTCCTGGCCGGGCGACGCGCGAAAGCTGTCGGCGCCCGGCCGCCCGGCGACCTCTGGCCGGGCCTGCCCCCGTCCCTCGGCTAGACAGGAACTCCCCGGCACCATACGCTGGCCCATCACCGCCGGCGGGAAGTTGCCCGGATGGTGAGCCGAAAGACAGCCGCGCGGCGACTGTCCCTGAGTGAACACTCCAACAATGCGCTGCGGAGGCCTCTCGTGAGTCGAAGCGTCATGATTTGCTGGGTATTTGCGCTCGTGGTGTCGCTGGGCGTCGTGGGCTGTTCGTCCGACGGCGGCTCGCCCGAGAGCGGCAGCGGCGGCCAGGGCACCGGGGGCATGACGTCGAGCGGCGGGAACAGCGGCAGCGGGGGCATGGGCTCGGGGGGCACCACCAGCGCGGGGACGGGCGGGGCAACGGGGACGGGGGGCAAGGCCACGGGGACGGGCGGAGTGCCCGCCACCGGGGGCAGCTCCGCGACCGGGGGCACCGCGGCCGCGACGGGCGGCAAGGTGGGAAGCGGTGGTGCCGCCACCGGCGGCGACACGGGAAGCGGCGGCGCGACCAGCTCGGGCGGCGTGGGTTCCGGGGGCCGCGCAGGCGGGGCGGGGGGCGGCGGTCGAGGGGGCGGCGCGGCGGGCGGCCGGCCCGGCAGCGGCGGGCAGGCCGGCGGCGCGGCAGGCACCACAGCCACGGGCGGCAGTGGCGCCGGAGGCGGCGCCTACAACCCCTGCAAGGCCAGCCCGTGCGTCATCTTGCCGCTGGGCGATTCGATCACGCACGGTTTCTCGTCGACCGACGACGCCGGGTATCGCTCGGCGCTGTTCAAGCTGATCGTGGCGGCGAACCAGAACGTGACGTTCATCGGCTCGCTCAGCAACGGTCCCAGCACCGTGTCGGGCAAGACGTTCCCCAAGAATCACGAGGGCCATGACGGCATCACCGTCACCGGCATCACCGGCTACGTCCCGCCGGCCAAGTCGTTCTCCACCACGCCGCACATCGTGCTGCTGCACATCGGGACCAACGACATGACGGCGAACGCCGATGCCACGACCACGGCGAATAACCTGAAGACCTTGGTGACGAACCTGGTCACGGCGGCCCCCGACGCCCTCATCGTCGTGGCCAAGATCGTTCCGCTTGGTTACAGCAACAGCAGCTACACCAGCTACATCGCGAAGATCCCCGACATCGTGAAGATGTTCGCCGACAAGCACGTGATCATGGTCGACATGAGCACGCTGCCTAACTCCGACATCCACGGCAGCGGCAACGTGCATCCCACCGATCAGGGGTACGCGGACATGGCGAACCTCTGGTACGGAGCCATCAAGGGCTTCTTGCCGTAGTAGCCGCGGCGCGGAACGAAGATCCCAGCGGCGGGCGCAGCCGCCGCGCCGCTGGACGGAGCCCGGGACGCCGACTACTGCCAGCTGGCGGTGAGCGTCAGGCCCAGCAGGTGAGCCATCGTCCGGTACGTGCCGACCGGGCCTTCGATGCCGCCGGTGGCGTCGGCCGGCAGGAACACGACCAGCAGGTACCCCAGGTCGCCGCGGAAATGACCGCGGCCGTAGCCCGCGCCCAGCCCCACGTCGATCCGGTCGGCGTCGGGAAGGCCCGGGCCCAGGTTGCCGGATGGCATCGCGGTGTGATCGTAGATGAGGCCGCCGCGCAGGTGCAGCCCCGGCCAGCGCTCGGGGAACGTCCAGTCGGCGCCCCCGCGCAGCGTGAAGCTGTCATGCCCGTTCGGCACGATGGCGCGATCGGGCGCGCTGTTGAAGTGGATGTTGATGCGATCGTACGTGCTCCACAGGACCACGTTCGCGTCGAAGCTGAGGGCCAGGTCATTGCGCGGGCGGCCCATCACGCCGACGGTGATGACGTCCGGCAGGGTCAGCGCCGCCGTGCCGCCCTGATCGGGCAGCGTGGGCGCGAAGTCGGCGTTCGCGGGGCTGAAGTGCGCGTGGCCGTCGTCGAACGACAGCTTGACCCGGCTGCGGTAGGTCAGCGCCACGTGCAGCCGGTCCGGGCAGATCTTGTACAGCGCGCCGACGTTGAATCCGTAGCCCCAGGTGCCGCCCGCCAGGCGCACGTCGCCGCCCACGATGGCGGGCAGGCCGTTCGTGAAGTCGACCACGCTGCGGACCGCGTCGAACCCGGCCGCCACCGAGACCTGCCGGTGCACCAGCACGGCCACGGTTGGGTTCAGGGTCAGCGTCTGCAGCGAGGCCTTGATCGCGCTCTCCCGCCCCACCCAGTCCTCCGGCCAGCTGATGCCGATCCCGAACGTCGAGAAGGCCCCCATCCCCACCGCGACGCGGTCGCCGATGCGGCCGGTGGCGAAGAACTCGGGCAGGACGAAGTTGCCGCGGATGGTGCTGGTGTCGGGACCGCCGCCGGACGGCGAGAAGGTGGACTCGCTGGTCAGGAACACGCCCCCCGCCGAGGCGCTGACGCCCTTCATGTACGCCAGGTTCGCCGGGTTGTACCAGACCGCCGCCGGCTCCTCGTCGTCGGCGGTGACGGCGGACGCCCGCGCCATTCCGGCACCCGAGATGTCGTAGATCAGGAACCCGTTGGCCAGGCAGGGGCGCGCCGCCAGCAGGACCGCCAGCGCGGCCAGCGCGGTGGCGAACACCCCGGTGAAGCCCGGCCGCGAAACGCGTGTCTTTGTCATGGCGTCACCGTGGGGACGAAGGCGTAGCAGTAGACCAGGTTCGCGCGAGTGATCCCGGTCAGGGGCGTGAAGATAGGATTGTCGAGCAGCGGCTGCAGCGCCTGCCGGCCGGCCTCCAGCGCGGCGGCGTCGACGTCCGCCAGGCCGGAGACGGTGCTGTGACCGGCGGCGTCCACCAGCGGCGCCGTCAACGTCAACAGCACCGACACCGGCGAGGCCACCAGCGGCGCGCCGTCGGGCGAGTGGAGGCCATTGGTGAAGAACAGCCCCAGCTGGTGACCGGCGGGAAAGGGCGCGGCGAACTGGATGGCGATGGCGCCCAGGCTGGGGACGTACGCCGCGGCGATCGGCGGGAAGCCGGCGTTCAGATCGCCGGCGGCCGCCGCCGTCAGATCCATCGCCACCACCGGTCCGTTCTGGACCCGCACGGTGAACGCCGACACCGTGGCCGGGTCGACGGGGCCCTGCACGCCCACCAGCACCTGATCGGCGGCGGGCACGTGGGGAACGGCCGCCGTCCCGGGCAGCAGCAGCGGCACCGAGTTCGTGTGGATGGGGAAGCCCCACAGCACGGCGAGCTGGTCTTTCGGCAGCCCGGACGCCGCCATGACGTCGAAGCCGTGACCGGCCAGGTAGCCCTGCCGGATCGCCTCCAGCTGGAACAGCTGCGTGGCCGCCGCCAGGGGCGAGGGATTCCCCTGCGCGATCACCTCGTACCCAGGACAGTGCGGATCGACCTGCGTCGGGTCGGGCGCGCCGCACGTCAGCGACGCGTCCTGCTTCAGCAGGGCCATCGTCGGCGAGCCGACCACGGGGCCCCCGCCGGCGTCACGTATGCCGCTCGCGTAACCGCGCACGCCCATCCAGTAGAACTCGCCCAGTGTCCAGGGTCCTGGCGGCGTCACGGTCAGCGTGGTGGCCGTCGGGTCGAGACCGACCGCCAGCCCCGTCGTCAGCGGCGCGCCGCCGTGAAGGCCGAACACGACGACGTTGGCGCCCAGCGCCAGCGTGGCGGGATCCAGCGCCGCGCTGGCCGGGGCCGAGGCGGGCGTCAGCGACGGGAAGCCGTTCAGCGTCTGCAGCCACTGATCGAACTGACACTGCGCCGCCGGCATCACCGTCTGCTTGGTGCAGTCAGCGGGCAGCGGCGTGCCGGCCAGGCTGAAGTCGATCAGCCCTGTCGACGGGTTCACCACCAGCGCGGTCGGCTGCGGCACCCGCGGCGGCGCGGCGGTGAGATCGAACTCCATCGCCGTCGGCACCTGCCCCGAGCCGACGTCCGGCGTGCAAGCGCCCGCGAGCGCTGCCACGACCAGCCACAGGATCCCCCTGCCCTGCTTCTTCATGGTTGCACCACGATCCGGCCCTGAGCGACCGCGTACGCCGCGGGCACGTCGGCCACGCCGTCCCCGTTCGCGTCGGGCAAGCCGCTGGCGTACTTCAGCAGGGCCTGCCACGGTTTCAGTTGCTGCACGGCCGCCGTGGTCGGATCCGCGTCGACGAAGCGGATCGTCGGATCGACGGGCGTCAGGCAGTCCTTGTCCTTCGCCGTCACGCTCAGCAGGTTCTGGGTCAGGCTCTTGACGGCACCCAGCAGGCCGGCCACGTAGCTGGTGGTGACGACCTTGTAGCAGGTGGTGTTGTCGGTCAGGTCCAGCGGCACCGCGCCCGTGGCCTTCAGCAGCGCCAGACCGGACACCCGACCGAACAGCGGCTTCGTCATGTCGTATGACACCTTCAACCCCGAGACCTGCAGGAAGAACTCGTTGGGGACCACCTCGGGCGCCCCACCCAGCTCGAACCCGTTCCGGATGTCCCGGGCGTTCAGATAGAACGTCACCAGCGAATAGCCGGGGATCTGATCGGGCCCGATGCCCAGCGGCGTGACGCGGAACAGATCCGCGAACCAGATCGCGCCGGTCTTGCCAGCGATGATGGGCGCGCGCAGGGCGCCGTCCGCGTCGACGGCGATCACCGGTGGATCTGTCGGCTGCACGGCCGCGGTGATCGTCCGGTAGGCGTCGGTGACCAGGTTGCCGACGGGCGCCTCCCCGCGCGCGGGCAACGTCAGGTCGGCGGCCGTCGTCGCCACCACGGCCCGGTAGGCCAGCCCCTCCGGCGCCAGCGTGGTGTCCAGGCCCGCGATGTACTGGTCGATGGCGGCCTGGACGGTGGGATCGCCCGGGATGGCGTCGTCGATGGCGACCAGCGTGTAGCCATCCACGGTGACGGCGACCGGCGGCGCCCCCGGCGTCCCCGACGGCGTCACCGTCAACGCCAGCTCGCCCAGATACCCGGTGTACGAGCCGGCGGTGACGATCAGCGTATTCCCGACGCGGGCGGGCTGGTCCAGCGTGTCGTGCGTGTGGCCGCTGACGATGACGTCGATCCCTGGCACCTGGGCAGCCAGCACCGCATCCTCGCCCTGCCCCGCGTGGTCGATCCCCGAATGCGAGAGCGCGATGACCAGATCGACCTTGTCCGTCTCGCGCAGCTCCTTGACCATGCGGGCTGCCGCGACGGCGATGGGGTCGAAGGTCAGCGGGGCCGCTTGCGGTGTCACCTGCGCGGCGTTGGCGCCCAGCAGGCCGAAGAAGCCGACCTTCAGCCCGCCGACCATCTTGACCAGCTTCGGCTGGATGACCCCCGCGTTGGCCAGCAGCGCCAGCTCGTCGTCCGCCGGGTCGGTGGCCGAGAAGTTCATGTTGCTGGAGAGGACGGGGACGGTGGCCCCGTTCGTGACGGCGGCCTGCAGGATCCCGGCGAGCCCGTGCGGCGTCCAGTCGAGCTCGTGATTGCCGATCGTCGTCGCGTCGTACCCCAGCGCGTGCATCATCGCCAGCTCCGGGCTGGCCACGGTGGCCAGGAACTCGAAGGGCGTGCCCATCATGAAGTCGCCCCCGTCGAGCAACAGCACCGGTGTACCGGCCGCGGCGGCCGTCGCCCGGGCGCCCCCGATCGCCGAGGCCAGGCGCGCCATCCCGCCCCGGGTGGCGTCATCGTTCAGCGTGGCCGGCGTGTAGTCCCTCTCCGGCGCGAACCCCATCAGGTGCGAGTGGATGTCGTTGGTGTGGAGGATCACCAACTTCTGCGGCGGCCCCGGCGGTGGGCCCGAACCGCCGCCGCCCCCCCCGCCCCCGGCGCCCGGGGTGGTGACGCTGCTCTCGCTGCAAGCGGCGACGGGGACCGTCGCCAGGGCCAGCAGGAACAGCCAGGTTCCGCGGACGCATCTTCGACGACCGCGACCTCGACATCTGAGCTCCAGCATGTCGGACGACCTTTCGGCAGAGGTGGGGAAGTTCAGGCCTCTGAACCTAATACATCCTGCGGTGTTTTTGACAAGCGTGGACGAGACAGGGCACCCGGCGCGGCGAGCGCAGACAACAGGGCGAGCGCCCGGATCCGTCCTGCTGAGCCGTGTGGAGACAACGGCGGCGCCGACGCGTTCCCGCGCTCACCGGCCGTCCCCTTTCGACGCCTTTCCCGACGGCGGGTCGCCGGCGAGAGCGCGAAGGTCCGACTGACGAACGGCTCCCGATCACGAGCGCCTCCGACGGCTCGTTGCAACCGGCGAGAGCAACGAGGTGCGACCGGCCGACGCTCTCGATCAGGAGCAACCTCCGCGACGTCGCGGGCTCGGGAGCCGCGCCTGCCCTTCCCCGGGGTCCGCCAATCCGGAACACGCGGATGTCGCGAACGACCTGGAGCCGGTGCCCAGGATTGAACTGGGGACCTACGGTTTACGAAACCGTTGCTCTACCACTGAGCTACACCGGCGATGGGGCCGCATGTATGCCGCGCGATCGGGGAGTAAGTCAAGGCTTCAGGAGCGTCGGCGGCGGGGTCCGGCGGGGTGTTCAGCGGCGGAGCTTCTCAGGTCCTGGAGGCTCGGCTATGAATGGCCCTCCGTGGCGACCCGGATGGAAAACGAATCGGTGAACGAGCCGGGGCAGTCCGGTGGGCGGGCCGTGTCGGGCGGCGCGGCGGCGTCGCCGGGGCGGAGTCGCCGAAGGGCTCTGCCGTTGATCGCGGCGGCGGCGCTGCTGGTCATCATCGGCGTCGTGGTCGGCGCGCTGGTGTCGCACCGGAAGCGGCCGGCGGGACAGCCGGGGTGGGTGGCCGCCCCCCTTCCCTCGCCTGGTGCCGCCGCGCTGATCGATGCGAACGTGGGCCGGCTGCTCGCGCGCGAGTCGAGCGTGCTGGCCGCGGCCGCGGAGCGGGCGGGACGCGTGACGGAGCTGGCCACGCTGCTGACCGCAAGCCTGGACGGCGCGGCCTTCCAGGAGGCCCTTTCGACCGAACCGTGGTGGAAGGACTTTCGGGGGTACGGCTGCGCGGTGCTGGTCGGCGAGCAGGTGAAAGGGGTGTACCAGTTGCCGGGGAGCGGGCTGCCGCCGGGCGAGCTTGCCCGCGCGGTGGGCACTACGGCCGTCGCCGGCTCACCGGCGGCGCACGTCGTGGTGGGACCGAGCGCCCCCGTGCTGGGCGCGCTGGCGCCCGTCGCGGGCGTGAAGGACGGACGCCTGCTGCTGGTGGAGGCGCTGGATCGCCGGCGGATCGCGCTGCTGGCAGCCCGCGCGAACGTGGTGTTGATGCTTTCGGACGGCAGCAAGAATCTGGGCGCGTCGTTGCCCGACGATGCCGTGCCGTTGCTGGACGGGCTGGTCGGCCACGAGTCCAGTCACGTGATGATCGAGAGACACCTGTCGCAGCTGGCGGTGGCGGTGCCCTGGACGTCCGGCCTGTGGCTGTGGGTGATCACGCCTCAGGAATGATCATCCCGCAGGAGCGATAAGGCGCACGCGGCGCGCGTGCGCCGACGACAAGCCCAGCTCCCTCTCGCCCCCGCTAGACAGGGCGCTGTCCGGGTGGGTGCGACGAACGAGAAGAACGCTTCGCCGTCACACTCACCTGGATCTCGACCACATCGACCGCCCCGGGGGCATTACCCCCTTCTCAGTGAGCGGCGGTTACCCGTCGCAAGGCGACGGGGCCAGCTCCCTGACGCCTCTTGGCGCGGCCACCTTCGGTCAGATGGGCGGCCAGCCCCGCGCGGGTGAGCCCTCGGCGGTGCGCCGCCGGCTCCCCGCCGGCCGTTCGCCCCTGCTCGCCCGCCGGCTCGGTCAGCATCTGCTGGCGCGCCCAGTCGAGCAATCGTGCGCGCTGCTCGGGCCTTACCGTCACTAGGTTAGTGTTCTTCGCAAGCTCTATGAATTTTCTAACGAGGGCCCATCCCCCGTCTCCCCTGCCATTCCCGGTCTTCACGATGATCCTTTCTTCTCGGTCTCTAGTTGGTCGCGGTCCCCGGCGGGCGCCCGACTTCGCCGGACCTGCCAGTGACGAAGTCATCATGCGCTTTCTCCCGTTTCGGCGGCATTTCGATACGGCAATATTTTTGTTGCCGGCACAGCGATGAACCGCTCTTCGGCCGCTTCTCTTCCCGGCTTAACTTCCCGTTTTTCCGTCTGCTCGCCCGCTTCGGACCGGACGGCGGGCGCTACAGCTTGATGTCGCCGCCGTCGTCGCCGCGGCTCAGCTTCTCGCGCAGGGCGCCGCCCTCGTCGGGGGGCGCGGCAGCGGGCGACAGCGTCAGGTGCAGCCAGGCGCCTTCGCGCGTGCCGGCCGGCAACAGCCCCAGCGGTACGTCGAACGATTCCACGCCCCACATGAGGCGCGCCTTGTCCCCGTCGATCGCGTCCACGAACAGCAACCCCGGCGCCGGCGCCTCGCTGCCCTCGGCGCTTGCGTGGTGACCGGCCCCGTCCTGCTTGCCTTCCTGCTTGCCCTCCGGCTTGCGCGCGCTCATCGTCGTGATCCCTCCAGGGGCAGACTCTGACGCCGGCCCTCCGCTGTGTGCAACTGGATGGCGGACCCATCCGTCTCCAGCGACACGTCGCCGTCGCGATCGGTCCGGTACACCGACGCGCCCGCGGCGGCGAGGCGCTGCAGCGTCTCGTCGGACGGATGTCCGTACTCGTTGACCCGGCCCACGCTGACCACCGCGATCCGCGCCCCCACGGACCGCAGGAACGTCGCGCCCGACGAGTACTGGCTGCCGTGGTGGGGAACCTTCAGCACCGTCGCCTGCAACGGTACGCCCGCGCCCAGCAGCCAGGCCTCCGTCGGCGCCTCCGCGTCGCCGGTGAACAGGGCCGAGAAGCCGCCGAAGGTCAGCCGCACCACCACGCTGTTCGCGTTCACGTCGGAGCGCGAGCCGTGAATCACCGGCTCGGGTGGTCCCAACAGCACCAGGCGCGCGCCGCCGCCGAGATCGATGGCGCGTCCGCGGGTGGCCTGCAGCACGGGGATGCCCTGCGCGGCCAGCGTGCGCATCAACGTGGCGTACGCCGCGCTTTCGTGAGGCTCGACGGCGTCCATGAACTGCCGCGCGCCCACCTGGCGGATCGCCGCGGGCAGCCCGCCCACGTGGTCCTCGTGCCGGTGCGACAGCAGCACCAGATCGAGGGGACCGTGGACGTGCCGGGACAGGAACGCGGTCAGGGCGCGCGCGGACTTGCGGGGCCCGCCGTCGATGAGCACGGTCTTCCCCGTCGGTGACGTGATCAGCGCGGCGTCGCCCTGCCCCACGTCGATGAAGTCGATGCGCAGCGCGGGCGCCGCCTGCCTGGCCCCCGCCGTCCCCGCGATGGCCAGGGCCAGCGCGCACGCGAGCAGCCGGACCAGGCCGTGCCAGCGGCGCCTCGGCACGCGCGGGCCAGGCTGGTCGCGCGGCGTCGGATCGATGCGAATCGAGAGGAGACGAGGCGGCGCCAACGACGCCGAAGATGACAGCGATCGCCAGGGAAGTCACGATTGTCACCTATCGGCGCGCGGGTGGCCGGGGTGCGCCGGATTCCCGTGCGACCGATCGGCCATCATGCGGCCGCTCCGACGTCCGGCAGACAGTCGGTCGCCATCTGCAATGGCCCCCTGCGCGCCCGGCCGAGGCCGGTGCCGGGCGTTGAGCGCGCCGATACCGGGGTACGGTGTGCATGCATCCCGGCGTCACCCCGAGGCGCCGGACCGCCCCCCGCCGCGATCTCGCCGGACCCCGCCCCTCAGCGCGCGCCGACGCGCAGCTGACAGACCTCGAGATAGCGGGCCGCCGGCCAGTTCGCGGGCGTCGGGAAATCCGGCGGCAGGCCGCCCAGTTCCAGGACGTCGCCGCTCCGCTTGGCCAGCGCCAGGCCCGCTTCGATGTGCTTCATCACGCTGGGTCCGCGGTGCGTGTTCGAGGACACCCACAGGTGGCCGCCGTCATCCGGCAGCAGCGCGCACGCCGCCGCGATCAGGTCGGGGTAGTCGCGCTTCTGCGCCCACGAGGCCGTCCGCGCGCCGGAGACCGTCGGGGGATCCAGGATGATGACGTCGTAGGTGGCGCGCCGCGCGCGCTCGGCCTCCAGGAACTTGAAGACGTCGGAGGTCTCCCAGCGAAACGACGCCGCCTCGGGATCGAGGCCCGACAGGTGGAAGTTCTCGCGCGCCCAGGCCAGCGGCCCCGCCGCCAGATCGACGCTGGTCACGCTGGCCGCGCCCGCCCGCGCCGCCGCCACGGACAGCGCACCGGTGTACGCGAACGTGTTCAGCACGCGCTGCCCCTTCACGAACCGGCGCAACCCGGCGCGGTGCTCGCGCATGTCCGAGAACAGCCCCACGTTGATGCCACCGCACAGGTGGACCTCGTAAGGAACGCCGTGCTCGCGCACGATCAGCTTCGCCGGGGGAGGCTGGCCCACCAGCTGCTCCTTCGCGCGTTCGGGCCCCGCCCCCTGCGCCTTCAGGCGCACCTTCAGCACGATCCCCTTCGCCGGCAGTCCGGCCTCCTCCAGGACGGCGCGCGCCGCCTCACCCAGCGCGCGCCCCGGACCCAGCAGGCCGCGCGACAGCGCCGTCACCACCACGAACGCGCCGTACACGTCCACCGCCAGCCCCGACAGCCCGTCGCCTTCGCCGTTCACCAGCCGGTAGGCCGCGTCCTCCTCGACCAGCCCCAGCGTCCGCCGCAGCGCCAGGGCGCGGCGGACCTGCCGGCGAAAGAAGTCCGCGTCCAGCGCGCGCAGCTCGATCCCGGTATCGCCCGGCCGCCGCCACACGCGCAGCAGCTCGTTCTCCGGGTCGGCCACGCCCACGCCCACCGGCTCGCCGCGCGCCTCGAACCGCAGCGGTCGCCCCGGCTCCAGCGCGGGCGCCCCTTCCAGGTCCGACAGCGGCAGCTGCGGATGCCCGGCGCGCACGCGCTCCGCGCCCGCCAGGGTGATCGCCACGCCATGCAGTGACACGCGTTCTCCTTCGCTCCGCCGTCAGGGCGCCGTGGTGGCGCGGGCCGTCAGGTCCTCGCCGCCCCAGTCGCCGGGCAGCGGGCGGATGCCCAGCAGCGTGGCCAGCGTCCTGGTGAACGTGGCGAACGACGTCGGCGTCGGGTCCACCTGTCCCGCCGCCACCCGCCCCGGGGCGCGCACCAGCAGCGGCACGGCGCGGTCATATAGATACGGCGAGCCGTGGCTGGCGCCTTTGCCCACCGCCAGCGCGGGATCGAAGAACACCCCCCGGTCGGGCAGCAAGTACAGATCGCCTTCGCTGTCCGGCCGCGTGGCGCGGCAGACCAGCTCGGCCAGCTCCATGCCGTCATGGGAGCATGGCCCCGCCGCCTGGTGCGGGTCGATGACCTGGATGATGCCGGCGGGCCGCAGGACGCTGGTCAGCGCCCGGATCAGCCGCGCCCGCTCCGCGGCGGGCAACGCCCGCGCCTTGGGCGACAGGTACAGGTACGGCTCGGCGACGCCGGCGATCCACTTCTCCTCGGGCGGGCGCCCCCGGCCCAGGGTGCCGTTGGCAGCCTTCTCCAGCTCCGGCAGCAGGTCGCGCGGCACGATGCGATGGCGGCGCATGCAGCCGCGCTGCCACCGATCCTCGCTGCCCCCGGCCCGCTGCACCGCCTGACACCAGGGATCTTTCGCGGTCTCGCTCAGCTCGGGCAGCGCCCCGCTTCCATGGTCGGCGGTCAGCATGACGGCGTACCCCGACGGACCCACCGTGCGATCCAGGAACGTCAGGAAGTCACCCAGCGCCCGGTCCAGGCGATACAGCTCGTCCCACGCCTCCCACGAGTGGGGGCCGAACACGTGCGCCACGTAGTCGTGCGCCGACAGCGACAGCGCCAGCAGCGTCGGCTTGTCGCTGGTCCGCGCCGCCTCCACCGCGGCGCGCGCCACGTCGAACAGCACCCGGTCGCCGAACGGCGTGGCCCGCAGCGCCTTCACCGAACCGATCGGATGCGGAAAGGTCGTCCCCAGACCGGCGTAGTCCCCTTCGCCCTCTTGCGCGTCCGGCGTCTCCGCGTGCCCCTGGACCCAGGCCAGCTCGAGGCCATCCATCGTCCAGCCCTGGCGCGCCAGCGTGGCGAAGGCGTCCTTGCCCCCCGGCCCCGTGGCCCAGGCGGGCGGGGGCGGGAAGAAGCTGGAGGTCACCAGCTCGCCCAGCTCGACGTCCAGCCACAGGGCCAGCGCGGGGCGCCGGCCCGCCGCCAGCAGCGTGCCGCGATCCTTCAACGAGAAGCTGAACACCTGGGCGCCCGCCACCTCGGCGACGAAGCGGTCGGCGACCGTCTCGACGTCCGGTGGCAGGCGCGCCAGCGAGCTGCCGGGGCGGTCCAGCTTGCCCGCGGTGACGCCGATCAGCTTCGCGTCGGCGTCGGCCAGGAACGAATGCCCCGGCTGCCCCGGGGCCGGGATGATCTCGTTCGCCACGATGGCGGTCTCGCGCGGCACCCGCCCCGTGTACAGCGCCGCATGCCCCGGCGCCGTGTCGGTCGCCGCGTGCGCGAACCGCAGGTCTTGCAGGTACAGACCCTCGCGGCGCAGGCGCGCGAAGCCGCCGTCCTCGGGAAGCTGGGGGAAGCGCTCGGCGGCGATCCAGGCGGCCAGCTGGTCCACCACGATCGACACCACCAGCGGGCGCCCGCCCGGCGGTCCCGACACCGGCGGCACGGCCGCCGCCGCCGGGGCAGCGGCCGGCGCGGGCGCGCGGCTGACACAGGCGCCGAGCGACGCGGTGGCGACGGCCAGCGCCACCCGGCCGAACGCCTGAACGCGGCCAGTCTTCCTTCGCGTGCTGGTTCGCGGGCTGGTCTCGGCTGACATCACGCCGACAATGGCACGGCACCCGCCGCGTCCGTCAAGCACGTCGCCAGCCGCGCCGGCGTCTACAGGTAGCTCATCCACCACTTCCGGTACCGTCGCTTCGCGTTCGCGTAGGCGCGGCAGGGGAAGTACAGCAGCAGCACGCCAGCCAGCCAGACCAGGTACACGACGGGCAGGCCGAAGCCGAAGCCGCGCGCCAGCCGGAAGGCGTCGGGCGGCGAGCGAAAGAAGTGGGTCAACGACTGCCCGGTCAGCGCGCCCAGCAGCAGCCCGGCCAGGTGCGCGTACGGCCACTGCAACAGGTAATAGAACAGCGGCACGCGGCCCAGCGTCTCCAGCGGCCCCAGCCAGCGCGCGGCGCGGGCGCGTTCCAGCGCCGCCAGCATCAGCAGCGCCGGCCCGCACGTCATCAGCAGGTAGTCGAGCGAGGGCGGATACTTGGTGACGTTCAGGAACGACATCAGCGCGCGGGCGGCGGTCGGCTGGGGCGTGACCGGGCTGGGATCGCCATAGAACCCCCAGCGGCCCAGCGCCCGCAAGATGAGAAACGCGAGCACCGCCGCCGCGCCCGCCCGCCACAGGAAGCGGCGCCGGCGCGCGCCGTCCCAGGCAAAGACCTGGCCCAGGCCATACCCCGCGGCCATCAGCCCCACCCACGGGATGATGGGATAGACGATGAAGGCCATGCGGCCATCGCTGGTGAACGCCTGACCGAAGCGGTGCAGGATCATCCACAGCACCACGGGCCAGGGCGTGGCCGTTCCGTCCGGGGTCGGCGCCGGGCCCACGTGGTCCAGCAGGTTGTGCAGCGCGCAGATGCCCAGGCCGATGACGGTCACCCCGCGCGCCGGCAGGCGCACCAGCGCCGCCATCAGCACCATCGACACGCCGATGGCCCAGATCACCTGCATGAATCCCAGGAAGCGCGGATCGAAGCTGAAGAACACCCCCCCGCGCACCGCCGTGAACTCGAGGAGCACCAGCCACAGGCCGCGCGTGACCAGGAAGCGCGACAGCGCGGCCGGCGCCATGCCGGCCGACGCCTGCATGCGAATGCCCACGCCCGCCAGCAGCACGAAGATCGGCGCACAAAAGTGTGTGACCCAGCGGGTGAAGAACAGCGCCAGCGACGCCCGCTGGGGATCCGTCGGGGAGAAGTCGTGGGCCTGGACGTGCACCATGTCGCGCACGTGATCCAGCAGCATCAGCACCATCACCGCCCCGCGCATCACGTCGATGGAGGCCACGCGCTGGCGGCGGGCCGGCGCCGGCTGGCCGGTGGCGCTCGCCGTGACGGCTGCAACGGTCGTCGACATGGTCCGGTCATAGACGCAGCGGCCCCGCGCTTTCAACCGGCTGATAGACTGCTGGGGTGCCACGGGCGTCGCGGTGTCTTTCGGTGTCGGCTTCCCTCCTGCTTGGGGCCGCGCTGGGCGGCTGCGGCGACGACGGCGTCTCCTTCGTCCCCGCCAGCGCCGATCGCGGTCAGAACCTGATGGTGATCGACGAGGGGTTCGATCTTTCCGCGGCAGAGTTCTCGGGCAAGCTGGTAGCGGCCTACACCTTCGACTGCCGGGCTGGCGACCCTGGCGCCGACAGCGGCGGCCCCCTGGGTATAGACGGCATCTCGACCGGCGCGCCGGACGATCAGAAGCAGGAGATCCTGTCAGCGCTGGCCACCCGCGACGACAGCTGCCGGCTGCGCGCGGGCATCTCGACGAAGTCGGATCCGCTGGCGTCGGTGGCGCGGTTCCGGGCGCGGTGGAACGCGGCCATGCGAAACGATCAGCCGCTGGGGGCGGCGTTCAGCGCCGAGGAATGGCAGGTGCTGAGGCCGGCGCTGGACCAGGCGCTGTCGAACTTCCCCTTTCATGGCACCGCCACCGCCGGCACCGCCGCACACGACAACGATGTGGTCCGGCTGGTGCTGGTGGAGCGGCCGCTGGGCGACGCCTCCGACGTCAGCGCGACGTACACGTGCGTGGCGCAGGCCGACCTGGACCGCTTCGTGGCGCTGTACGGCGATCCCGACGTGGTGGCGGCCTACGCCAGCAGGCCGCGCTCCACCCTGGACGCCGATCTCGACGACGCGATGGCGATGCACGCGGTGGGCCTGGTGAACGAGAGCTACGGCTACTCGGCGCGCCTGTTCCTGGAACAGCTGCAGCAGATGGCCGATTGCCCGGCCGCCGACTTCACCGGCTACTTCGAGACGCTGGGCGGCCTGGACGTGGCCGATCGGCGCGCGACGGCTTCCTCGGGAACGGCGGCGCCTCTGATCGTGCAGGCGGCCGGCAATGACGGCGCCCAGATCGACTCGGTGACGGACGCGCTGGACTGCGACCTGGGCGATCCCTTCAACCTGTCGGTGGGCAGCCTGGCGCTGGACGGCACCATCAGCTCCTTCTCGAATCACGGCGCTTGCGTCGACCTGTACGCGCCGGGCGAGTCCGTGATCGCCCCGGTGGCGGGCGGCTGGTACTTCGCCGTGGACGGCACCAGCTTCGCGGCCCCGATGGCCGCTCGCGCGTTGTCGCTGGCCGCAGCCTCTCCCTTCGACGCGGCGCAGGCGCGCCAGCAGCTGCTGGCGCAGCAAGCGAACAGCGGCGAAGAAATTCCCCCCACCGCGTTCCCGGGTGACTTCTTCTACGAACCCTCCCCCACCGCCGCCGCGCAGGCGCTGCTGGCGGCAGGGGCCGCCCCGACCGCGCAGGCACGGTGGCGGCCCCCGGTCCGCATCGACCTGCACCGTTTGCTGGGCCCGCTGACCCGACGCCGCCGCGGCATTCCGTGATACGAACCGCCGCAGTCGGACCGGCGGGCGCTTGACATGAAGAAGCCCACGCCGCCGCGACCAGCGCGGCGACGTGGGCTTTGGGTCAGACCTTCCTCAGTCGGCCCGGCTGATGCCCTTCGAGATGAAGTCAGGCCGGTTGATCACGGCGGCGGACTCGTCGATGACGGCCCCGCCGGAACTGGGCGCGCTGCCCGGAACCGCGGGTCGCCCGCCCACGCCGCTCACGCCGCCGGCGCCGCTGACGCCGGCCGTTCCTCGCGAACCGCCGGATCCCGAGATGCCGCCCTTGCCGCCCGAACCGGTGTTCCCGCCCATCCCGCCGGTCCCGCCGCCCGAGCCGCCCGTCCCCGGAAGCGGATCGTTCGGGCAGATCAGCGCGTGCAGATCGACGTTCCGCCGGTGCAGGTCATTGAACGTTCGGACCTCGCCCGTGCGGAAGTCGAACACGGTGGTTCCGGTCAGGAAGCCCGACAGGAAGCTCTGCTGGCCGGGATCACGCGGGTTGATCTGCAAGAAGGGCACGCCGGTCTCGCGCTGCGAGTGACAGCCGTTGCAGGTGTTCCGCGAGAAGCGGTGACGCGCCTCGGAGTTGTTCACGCCCGGCGCGTCCCAGCCATCCAGCTGGTTGGTGACGGAGCCGACCTCGAAGGGGCCGCCCTCGAAGGTGTCGGGCACCACGTGCGTCTCGGCCAGGATGGCCGTCTCGTTCTGGTTGATGTAGTCGGCCAGCACCGACGTGTTGTTGAACCCGCGGTCGGGCGTCAGGGCCAGCTCGGCCGGCACCAGTCGGCCGGTGGTCGGCGACAGGTGGAACTCCCGCAGCTGCCACTCGAACGACAGCGCGATCTCGTTCGTGCGGAACTGCGACAGCGCGCTGCCGTTGACCTTGCCCGGCATGGCGTTGCGCCCCGCGAAGCGGTCCGTGATCGCCTGCAGGGCGGTGTTGTAGTCCGCCGACGGGAAGGGCAGCGTGTCGAGCGCGTGCCACCGGTTGGCCCAGTCCAGCACATCCTGCGTGGTGGTGGCGGGCAGCTTGAACTCGAAGATCATCGTGAACTGCTGCTGGTTCCCGAACTGATCCAGCACGCCGAACACGAACCTGCCCTCGCCGGCGTTGCCGTTGGCGAGATCGCGCAGATCGATGCGGTTGACGATGGCCAGCAGGCGCACGGGCGCCTTCGTCAGATCCAGCTGGCCGTCCGCCCGTCGTGGGAACGAGCTGAGCACCAGGTCGTTCATGGCCGGCCGGGCCGGGATGACGAACGAGTTGACGGTCTGATCGGACAACCACGTCCGCAGCATCGCCTCGACCATGGCCGGGGCGTCGGTGGCGGACGGTGCCATGTTCTCCATCAGGCGGGCGAACGTCCAGGGACCATCGGCCACGGTGCGCACGGGATCCTCGACCACGCTGACGTCGGTGATCATCAACTCCTGGCGCGTGCGGACCGAGCAGGGGCCCCCCTGCACCGAGTAGCTCAGGCTGCCGCTCGTGAAGTCGCCGAACCCGCCCAGGTTGTCGGGTGCGAACAGCTGGAAGGGCACCGTGTAGGTGTCGGGATCGACATCGGTCGAGGACGTGACGGCGACCGCCAGGTGGGCCGTCGCGCCGGGCGCCACCGGATCCGTCTGGGCGAAGTTCGGTGACGCGAAGATGCCCTGCGGCGACTGGAACGCGGAGAACTGATAGCTCTTGGGCGGGCAGCTCTTCGCATCGTGATTGACGATCTGCACGTCGTAGTCGACCTCGGTGCCGGCGGGCACGGCCGGGCCGGCCACGGGCACGACGGTCACCGTCGACTGGCCCGAGACGCAGCTGAGGGCGCCGATCTGATCGGCCGTGGCCGGGAAGGTGTCGAAGTACACGCCGTCCAGCGCCCCGTCGATGCGGCGGCCCGAGGCGTCGTTGCCCATCAACACGGGGCCCAGGCCCGTGCTCAACGTGCCCACCGCGTGTGTCTTCGCGGCCAGGACGCCGTTCACGTACAGCTTCAGGTCCTGCCCGTCATAGGTCGCCGCCACGTGCGTCCACGTGTTGGTGGTCGCCTTCGCCGTCACCGACACGGCTTTGCCGCTGCTCAGCCTGATGACCATCTGGTAGTTCTTGTCGTTGGTGGCCAGCACGAAGGTGCTGGTCCCGTCCTCGCGCTTGCGGATGATCGTCCGCACGTCGCCCAGCTTGTTCAGCTTCACCCAGGCCGCGGCGGTCAGGCCGCCCGCGAAGGTGAAGGTGGGCTGGTCGGGCACGTACACGTAGTCGTCGGCGCTTGCGATGCCGATGCCCTGGTTGGAGATGCCGGCCACGCACGCGGCGGTGACGGCCCGGAAGGCGGTGTGGAAGTTGAACGAGCTGTCCTGCAGCTCGGTCCGATCGGGATTGCAGTCGTCGAAGAACCACAGCCCCTGGGCGGCCTGCGGGAACGGACCCTGATTGCCGCCGCCCGCGCCTCCGAAGCCGCCTGAGCCGATGAACCCGCCCATGCCGATGAACCCGCCCGAGCCGATGAACCCGCCCGAACCGATGAACCCGCCCGA
>Ga0207671_10002311_pt1 | contig 20570 bp, 29 predicted proteins | sample KBSC24metaG_FD_184352 | JGI IMG/M metagenome (GOLD analysis project Ga0207671, IMG submission 184352) | Corn rhizosphere microbial communities from Kellogg Biological Station, Michigan, USA - KBS C2-4 metaG (SPAdes) (version 2) | ecosystem: Host-associated > Plants > Roots > Rhizosphere > Soil... | reverse complement strand
CATCGGGAGATCGGCCGTCGTCCGGGCGACGACGACATCCTTCAGCGCCACCAACGTGACGAAGTGCCGCACTATGCGGGACTTCACGAAGACGCAGGAGCCGATGCGCACGATCCGAAGGTTGGACCGGTCAGCCCTCGCCCGGCTCGCGACCCGGATGACCGGCCTTTTTCTTCTTCGGCGCGATCACATCGGATTCGAGCGTCCCATCATCGCCTGAACCGGCGGGCGCGGTCGGCTGCTCGTTGGGTGATGGAGCCGTCTCCCGCCGGCGTTGCTCAGACCCCGTCGTGGTCTCGTGGCTCATGTCCAGCTCCTCTCGATCGAATATTCAGGTGCGAAGGGCGGCCCGCTGCGTTAGCGGACCGCTCCTCCCTCAAGCCGGCTGGACGGCGGCGGCGCGCCGGTTGATGCGATCGACGCTGATCTGGTTCAGCTTCTCGTCGGTCGCCTTCTCCTCGGCCAGCGTCTCGTCGAGAAGCTGGGCGACATCGTCACGGCCGAGCAGCCGCGACCAAGCGATAAGCGTGCCATAGCGACTGATCTCGTAATGCTCGACCGCCTGCGCGGCGGCGACGAGCGCCGCGTCGAGCACCTCCTGATCGGCGATCTCGCCCGCGACCTCGTTGGCTTCCTTGATGATACCCTCGATGGCGGGACAGGTGGTGCCCTTGATCTCGAGGCCGAGGATGGCGAACACGCGCTCGAGCCGGTCGATCTGGCCCTCGGTCTCCCGCAAATGGGTCTCGAAGCCCTGTTTCAGCTCGGGTGCCGTCGCCTTGTCGATCATCTTGGGCAAAGCCTTGGTGATCTGATGCTCGGCATAATAGATGTCCTGGAGCTGATGGACGAAAAGATCGTCGAAGCTCTGGATGTCACGGGTGAAAAGACCCATGGTCGCTCTCCTGATGTGGCTGCTGCGTGATCGGGCATTGCCCACACGCCCAATGATCGGGCGCCACGTCCCGTTGCCGCAACGGAGGGGCCTTTCGCCAGGTCCGGTACCGATCAGGACGACCGGAGCGACGGAGCGCCGGAATCCTGACATGGGTTAGATTGCTCTTGCCGCCGCCGCTCGGACCGCCCGAACAGACGATTGCCGTGCACCCACGGCGCGGTTCGCGGGCGCCCCTGGCCATGTCCAATTCAACGGGGCGCTGTGCGATCAGGACGAGAAAAGCTGCCGGCCCCCCGGCCGGGAGGGTTCATCGATGCCCATCGCCGAGCGCCTCGCGGACAGCCTTCGCACTCGAGCCGACACGCTTCATGACCGTTTCGAGCTCGTCGCGGCTGACACCCAGTTCCTTCGTCCAATATTCGACCTCGTAATCCTCGTGCAGATTGATCTTTGATGCGTCCTGCGGTCCACGCTTGGTCTTGTCGTCTGCCATCATCTCTCTCCTTTCACCGAACAACACGTTGCTCTCGAAGTCGTTCACCACTTCGGCCGGCGCGGGACTCGTCATGCCGCGGATGCTGATCAAGGTTAGTTCGTTACGGATTCGCATCGGCTAGGTCGGGTCCGTCATGTCGAGCGGGTCCGGCACGTCAATGTGGAGCGTAAACATGGATCTCCTCTTCACGAGGATCGCCGGACGAATTGCGAGCTGGGCTGGCCAGCCCATCATCTTCGTTCTCGCCGCTGCCCTTATCATTGTCTGGGGCGCCTGCGGCCCGGTCTTCCATTATTCCGATACCTGGCAGCTGATCGTGAACACCGCGACCACGATCATCACCTTCCTGATGGTGTTCCTCATCCAGAACAGCCAGAACCGCGATGCCGCCGCGATGCAGGCGAAGCTCGACGAACTCATCCGCGCGGTCGAGGGCGCGCGTGGCCAGTTCATCGCCATCGAACACCTGACCGACACCCAGATCCAGGACATCCGGGCCGCGCTCGAGAAGGACTGCCAGGACGAGCCCGACCGCTATGAGGGCAAGAGCAAGACCGTCCAGACGAGCGTCGAACGGCTTCTCGACCGATACTGACCGCGCGACGGGCGCGATCGAGGCGTCCGCCGGAATCGTCCTGCCCGTCTCATTGGGGGCGGGGCTCCGTCGGAGCCTGTCCCGACTGATGGATATGGCACTCGCGTTACGCGCGGAGCGCCTCCGCGAGCGTCCGGCCGCGTCGTGGCAAGCCTGTGCGGCTCGATGGCGGCCCTGGCTTCGATCCAGTCGACTGCGAGCTCATAGCCAGGGTCGGCATAGCCTGGCCCTGCCTTACGCATTTGCGAGCTGGTGCGCGTAAGCATCCCAGGCAGCCCCCGCGGTCCGCTCGACCTCGGTGTCGAGCACCTCGAACGCAGGGTCCTTGAACTGCGATCGGAACCTCCGCTTGAACTCGGCCTCGTCCAGACGCGGACTGACCAACCCCGTTCGCGGCTCAGCCGCCGCCACGATACCCTTCACATAATCGGCCATATCTCCGACGCGCATCACGTCACCTCGCCATCCCGTCCCGCCAAGGCCAGAGCCGCCGCCAGGCCCAGCGGAACGACGCCCTGGATTGCGACACCACGCCGCCGAAGCGCTGCAAGTCCGCCGTCGTGCCGGCCGTAAACGCGCGCCGCCGCCGAACTTTTCGCGGCCCGGAGAGCTTCGTGAAAAGGTTGATGGAGATGAACATCGCCTTTTCATCAGCTTATCTCGACACGTCCTGGCGAGCACCACGCCGCCCCCGGTCACGCCAAGGACGGTTCCCACGCGGAACGCGGCGGACCGTTCGCGGTTGATGCGAAATGACGATGCGACCGCCCGAGCCGATGGAGGCCAAGCTGGTCGACAGGCTCCCCGATGGACCTGGCTGGCAGTTCGAGCCGAAGTGGGACGGCTTCCGGGCCATGCCGGTTCGTCTCGGCCGAAAGGTCGAAATCATCTCCAAGTCGGGCAAGCCGCTGGACCGCTACTTTCCCGAACTCGTCGAGTTGCTTCTTGCGACGGCGATCGACGACTTCGTCCTCGACGGCGAGATCATCCTGCCGATCGGCGAAAAGCTTTCCTTCGAGGCGCTGCAGGCGCGACTCCACCCGGCCGCGAGCCGTATCACGAAGCTCTCCCGCGAAACGCCGGCGCAACTCATGCTATTCGACTGTCTGATGCTCGAAGGGGAGGAGTATCGATCCCGGCGACTTTCAGAGCGCCGGGCCGCGCTGGAGCGATTCCATGCCGCCGAGGGCGGCCCCTCGCTGCTGCTCTCGCCACGCAGCGCGGAGGTCGCCGAGGCGGAAAGCTGGCTCGCCGCGAGCGGCGGGGCGCTGGATGGCGTCGTCGCCAAGCGGATGGAAGACCCTTACCAGCCCGGCGTGCGCGCGATGCTCAAGGTCAAGCAGCTGCGGACCGCCGACTGCGTGGTCGGCGGCTTTCGACGAACGCCCGACGAAAAGGGCGTCGCGTCTCTTCTCCTCGGACTTTACGATGATGCCGGCGAGCTGAATCACGTCGGGTTCACGAGCGCGCTCGCCGCGGCCGAACGCGCGCCGCTTCTGGGCAGATTGACGTCACTCGTCGAGCCGCCCGGTTTCACCGGCAAGGCACCTGGCGGCCCGAGCCGATGGAATGCGGGCCAGGCTAAGCCATGGGAGCCGCTTCGGCCCGAACTGGTCGTTGAGGTCATCTACGATCAGGTGACTGGCGCACGCTTCCGACACGGTACGCGGCTATACCGGTGGCGGCCGGACAAAGCGCCGGATCATTGCACGATGGAGCAGCTTGCCTATGAACTTCGGCCGGCCGAGCTCGCCGCGATCACCGGTTGAGACGCCATGATCAACCACCGCGCAACGAGCGCAAAGCCCCCTCGGACACGCCCTTGAACTTCGGCCGGCCTTCCCAATCGTGTGCGAGTGGCGCAGCGAGAAGGGCCGAACCGGTCTGACATCGCCGCTTGGTCGCGTGGGTAAAGTCGCGAGCGCGTCAGATCGCTTCGGACGAGCGATAACCGGCTCGGGCGGACGTTCGTCAGGTCGTCGGTTGCCCGTCATGGGTCGGCCGTCTCGAACCAGACCAGGTATAGCGCCATGTGTCGTTCGAGGATGGGCTAGGCGTCCGATCCCTTGGCCTTGTCCGGATATTTATCCGGCGTCGTCGTCCCAACGGTCGGTCGGTCCTCGACCGCCTCCTGCGCCTGACCGCCCCTCGTCCGCCGGTCCGGCTGATCCGCGTTGGGACGCGCATCTCCAGCCGGACCGCGCTGCGAATTCATCGCGTCGTCATCATCCGTCATCTCGACCCTCATCACTCTCGCCGCTCTTTCCCGCCCCGCCGCCGGCGGCCGTCACGGGTGCGTCGCCATCATCCTCGAGCCGGATCTGGCCCTTCGCAGCGGTACCGATGGCACGTCGCGTCGAAACCGCCTCGTCACCGTCCCCACTCGTTCGCCTGCCGGGATCGTCCGACGCCGTTGCGCGCGCACGCGCGTCGGCATCGATCTCATCGCCGGTCCAGCGCTCGCCATTGCGATCCATATGCTCCTCCTGTCGGGTCCAATTGAAACCAGGTCGCCGGCTCCGGTGCTTCAATCGCCTTCCGCGGCTTTCGATTTGCAGCCGCATCAATATTTCGGCTTCTGATCCTCCTTGAGATGATCGTCCCGACCCTCCTTGGGAGAACCGCCCTCGTCCTCGCCCGACTGGTCGCCGGGCTCGACATCGCGCTCGTTGTCCTCGGGTAGGATGTCCTCACCGTCGGGCGGCGTTTCGCCGGTCTCCGGCAGCCCGCCATCGAATTCATCCTCCTGTCGGCGAGCATCGCCGGCAACGTGTTGATGTCCGTTGGTCATGAACAGATGCCTCTCTGAAACAACTCAAACGTCGCGCTTCGATAGTTGAGCCGTAACCCACGTTAAACTCCTGAGCGCCGATCGGAAAAAACGGGCGGCCCGACCCAAGAGCACGATGCCGATCACAAGGATTTTCGATCATCGGGGATCGGAGTTGAAGCGATGAATTCATTATTATTCGCGTGGAACACCGTGCCGGCGCGCCCAGCTTCGCCACGATCTCCCGTGTCCCGTAGCCCGGATGAGGCCGTCATGGTCCCCGGTGCTGGGAGCGCGCGCCATCCTTCGCGACGCGAGCAGTTCGGTCGCGCCGAGCCTATCGAGAAGAGGCCGAGGCCGAAGCCCGTCGTCTGAAAGCCCAACGGGCGCCTCATCTGTTCGCCGATCCGGGCTCGGACCAGCCCCGCTGGATCTGCGCGACCGTCGTATCGGGCAGCGCATCGGCGACTACACCCATGACCTTGTTCCTGAGCAGCGGGAGCACTTTATCCCTGTCAGACGCGAGCGCCTCCCAGGCGGCCTTGGCGACATCGGCCGGATCGTCCTTTTTCTCCATGGCACCGGCCTTGGTGTCATCCATGTCGGCGCGATGGAGGAAGTTGGTGTGGGTGCCGCCCGGCATACCAATGGCGGTCCGTTCGCGATCGGATCGGCGCATTCCCTGCACGGACCGTGCGCAACGACTAACCTACGTCAAACAGAAGCAAAAATACACGCAATGCGTCGGCCGTTTTGCTCTTGGCCTCGTGAACTTCCCGATCCGCCGGCCGCTTATGCCAGCATCCGTTCGCTTGTCTGGGACGATCATGCCGCGCACGCATCACCTGAAACTGAAGCCGCTCGACCAGCAAGTCCTGCTCATCACCGGCGCGACGTCCGGGATCGGGCTTGCGACAGCGCGGGAGGCGGCGAGGCGCGGCGCTGCGGTCATGCTCGTCGCCCGGGACGAAGACACTCTGCGCCGGACCGCCGAAACCATCCGGGAGACGGGCGGGCAAGCCGACTTCGCCGTCGCCGATGTCGGCGACCTGGACGATGTCCGACGCGCCGCCGCCCGCGCCATCGAGCGCTTCGGTCGGATCGACAGCTGGGTGAACAATGCCGGCGTCGCGATCTACGCCAAGCTCGCCGACACACCGATCGCCGAACATGAACAGCTCTTCCGCACCAATTATTTCGGGGCCGTCCACGGCGCGCTGACCGCGCTCGAGCATATGCGGGAGACGGGTGGCGCGATCATCACCGTCGCGTCGATCGCGTCCGACATACCGTCACCGATCATGGGCGCCTATGCGGCGTCCAAGCATGCGATCAAGGGGTTCATCCATTCGCTGCGAATCGAGGTGACGGCCGACAAACTCCCAGTCGCCATCACCCTTCTCAAGCCGTCGGGCATCGACACGCCGATCGCCGAGCACGCCGCCAATCATGTCGACGGGGAAGCGCTCATCCCCGTGCCGGTCTACGATCCATCCGTAGTGGCCGCCGCCATCCTCGATGCCGCCGAGCGCCCCCGCCGGGATGTCACGGTCGGCGGTGGCGGCAAGCTGCAGACCCTGCTCGGCGAGCATTTCCCACAGGCGCTCGATCATCTCGGGCGATGGTTCGAGCCCATGCTCGTCGACAAGGACAAGGCGCGGACCGGCAGCAGCAATCTCGACCGGCCTGTCGGCAACGGCAAGGTCCGGTCGTCGGAGCAGAGCGGACGGACATTCAGCCTCTTCACGACCGCGGCGCGTCATCCAGCGTCCATGGTCATCGGGATCGCGGCCGCCTCTTCAATCCTGCTGACGGGCGCCCTCCGCCGGCGGCGACAAGATCCATCCGACCGTCGGCGGGAAGCGCGCTCGCGACGCTAGCGCCGGCGGTCGCCAGGCCGCCGGTTGCGGCCAGCCGTCATCGGATCGGGCTTGGCGGGTTTTTTCCAGCCCGCTGGCGGCGTCACTCGCTGCTGGCTCGTGCCGAGACCCATGCGCCCGGGCCGCTGCCGCTCGAGCCCGCTCGTATCGGCCGCGTCAGCCTCTTCCGGGCTCGCACCACCCCGCAGGAGGACGATGGCGTCACGCAGGCGCCTCGCCTCCTCGAAATCCAGCGCCGCCGCCGCCGCCTCCATCCTTCCCGAAGACGGGCGATGGGGCTGATCTCGCTGTTGCTGTCGTCGGACATAGTAGGCCCTCGCCCCGAAGATCCGCATCCGCCCGTCACGTCGCCTTCGCGCACCGGTCGCGACGCTTCCTCGTCGGACACGGCCGTGAACCGGGCCCGGCTAAGACCGACGGGACGAGGCCGCCTCGATCGCACCAACGCCTCGCCACGCGATGGTTTCCGTCGTCTGGCGGCACATCGCCGAGCCGCAACGACCTCCGAAGGTGCGGAAGAGACATGCTTTTAAATCTTGGAGCGAACGGCACGAAGGAACGCGGAGGGCAGCGCGGCTGTTCGAGACACACCCTCTTTCCCGGAGTTTCGCTTCATGAGCACCCCCGTCCGCTACGCGCCCTCCGTCGAAAAGGTCGAAGCCGACGAAGCCGACACCGTCCGGGGTCTCGAGGAGCAGTTCAAGCGCATTCTCGACACCACGTCGGAGGATTACGGCCATGGCGTGCGCTCGGTGCACGCCAAGGGCCATGGCATCGCGCGCGGGACCTTCGTCGTCCACGACGGCCTGGCGCCCGAATTGGCGCAGGGGCTGTTCGCGACGCCCGGCGAGCATGAGGCGATCTTCCGCTTGTCGACCAACGCCGGCGACATCCTCGACGATTCCATCGACCTTCCGCGCGGCTTCGCCCTCAAGGTCCTCGGTGTCGATGGCGCCCGCCTGCCTGGCTCGGAAGGCGATGCCACCCAGGATTTCGTCATGGTCAACGGTCCAGCCTTCGCGGCGCCGACGCCCAAGGCCTTTCTCGCCAATCTCAAGATGCTCGCGAAGACGACCGACAAGGCCGAAGGCGGCAAGAAATTGCTGTCGGGCCTGTTTCGCGCGGCCGAGACGGTGATCGAGGCGGTCGGCGGCCAGTCGGCGATGCTGACGACGCTCGGCGGCGCCAGGCCCGTTCACCCGCTCGGAGCGACCTATTATAGCCAGACGCCCTTTCGTTTCGGCGACTATATCGCCAAATTCTCACTCGTGCCCGTGTCCCCGGTCCTGAGGGATCTGTCCGGTGCGACGATCGATGCCAGCGGCCGACCCGACGCGATCCGCGAGAATGTCCGCGAAGGGCTGATCGAGCAGGGCGGCACCTGGGAATTCCGCGTCCAGCTCTGCACCGATCTCGAGACCATGCCGGTCGAGGATGCGAGCAAGGTATGGGACGAGACAAAGAATCCGTTCGTTACCGTCGCGACGCTGAACGTGCCCGCGCAGGTCGCCTGGCAGGACGGCATCAGTCAGAAGATCGAGGACGAGCTCTCGTTCAGTCCCTGGCACGGGCTCGCCGCCCACCAACCGCTCGGCGGCGTCAATCGCGCGCGCAAGGACCCTTACGAATATTCCGCCGGCTATCGCGGCCGGGTCAATGGCTGCCCCGTCCATGAGCCGCGGGCACTGGCCGACATCGCCCACTGACATGTCGCTTTGCCTCGCCCGGCACAAACCGGCCGGAAAGTTGCGCGCTCTGCCGGACGGCGATCCGACGCGTCAAAGTGACGCGGACGGCGGCGTCGACCGGCCGCGCCGGTAAATCTCCGGCGCAACCCTTCCACGGAATCTGCCCTCGCAGTCCGTTCGACCTCCTGACCATCATTTCGCGCTATCGAGGTCAACGAGTGGACACATTCACAAACAGTATTGATTTCCACACGACGATTACATGCTTACACGAAAACTAATCTGCAGCAAGATAATGGACTGATCTGGATCAACGGATATTGTTGGCTGGTGAGCCGTTATTCTTGTCAGACTGCGCGTCGCCCGCGCACGTTCCGGAGGGTCGCGTGCGCATCGCCATCATCGCCCATCTCAAGCACGCGATCAGCGAGCCCTTTGCGGGCGGCCTCGAAATGCATACCCACATGCTGGCCGGTTCGCTGCGCCGACGCGGCCACCAGGTCACGCTGTTCGCCTCGACGCGGTCCGATCCCGGCCTTGGCGTCGAGGCGATCTGCGAGGAGACGTCGCTACTGGCCACCGGCACCGACGAGGCCAACGATGTCGCCTTCTTCCGGGAACATCACGCTTATCTCCGACTGATGAACGAGCTTCGAACGCGACGCTTCGACGTGATCCATAACAACTCCCTGCATTATCTCCCGGTGAGCATGGCCGACGCCGTGTCCGCGCCGATGATCACGACCCTGCACACGCCACCTTTCTGCTGGCTGGAGAGCGGCGTACGTCTGAGCCGCGGCCGGATACGCTATATCGCGGTCTCGGCCGCGACAGCGGCCCTCTGGCGCCACGTCGCGCGGGTCGACCGGGTCATCCCCAATGGGATCGACCTCGCGCAATTCCCCTATTCGTCATCGGCGGCGTCCGATCGCTACCTCGTCTGGTATGGGCGCATCGTTCCCGAAAAGGGGCTGGAGCTCGCGATCGAGGCGGCCCGGATCGCCGGGCTGCCGCTCCGGATCGCCGGACCGGTCTCCAATCCCGCTTATTTCCACGACATGATCCAGCCTCGACTGGGATCCGACGCGATCCACGTCGGCCATCTCGACCATGACGAACTCGCCCATTTGGTGGGGGGCGCCAGCGCCGCGCTCTGCACGCCACGCTGGGAAGAACCCTACGGCCTGGTTGTTGCCGAGGCGCTCGCCTGCGGAACGCCGGTGGCGGCGTTCCGGCGCGGTGGGGTGCCCGCGATTCTCGATGCATCCTGCGGCAGGCTCGCCGAGCCCGACGACGTTCCCGCTCTGGCCGATGCGATCGGCCAGGCGATCGCGCTCGATCGGGGACACTGCCGCGACCGCGCGGTACGCATCTGCGATGCGGAGGCGATGGTCGACGCCTATGAGGCGCTCTACGAGGAAATGGCGACCGAACCGCCACTGATCATTCCCGCCGCGACAGCCGGTTGGGATCATCCGACGCCTCCCATCGCCAGCGTCGCATGATGGCGGCCTACTGCGTGTGCGTGCCGGCGCGCAACGAGGGCGACCGGATCGGCGTGCTGATCGATGCGCTTGCGAACCAGGACGTGCCGGGTCCGATCCCGCTCGCCTTGTGCGTCAACAACAGCGACGACGGCACCGCCATACGCGCCCGCATGGGCGCGGATGCCAATCGCGGACGGATAGCCTTGTGGTTGTGCGAATGCGACTTCCCGCCCGAACTCGCCCACGCGGGCTCGGCGCGCCGCGCCGCCATGGAACTCGGTCGCGACAAGCTCGATACCGCCGACGGCCACTTGATCACGACCGACGCCGACTGCCGCCCGCCCGAAAACTGGATTTCGGCCAATCTCGCCTGCGCCGCACCCGACCGCATCGTCGGGGGCCGGATCGAGATCGATGGTGCCGACACCGACTGTTCTCCTGCCATCATCGCCCTGCGGCAGCGCTTCGACCGCTATTGGCACGATGTCCGCGCGATCGAGGATGCGATCGATCCGTGCGCGTGGGACCCGGCCCCGCGCCATGGCGACCATACCGGCGCCAGCCTGATGATGAGCGCATACCTCTACGATCGCGCCGGCGGCGTCCCGCTGCTCGCCTCGGGCGAAGATCGCGCGCTGGTCGAGGCGGCCGTCGCGGCCGGCGGCCGGCTGGTCCATCCGATTGCCGTCTGGACGCGCGCCTCGCCGCGGCGAGCCGGTCGCGCACAAGGCGGCATGGCTGAGGAGATGGCGCGCTGGGCGGCGGCGGGCAGCCAGGCCGCCGCCCCGCTCGTGCCGGCCTTCCGTCACTGGCGGGAGCGCGCCGCATGGCGACGCGCAGGCCGCGAGGCGGGCAGGACCGATATCGCGCAGGCCGAACGAACCTTGCCGCCGATGCCCTGCGACATGCCGCTTCCACCAGCGGTCCCGGCATGAGCCGCCCGATCGGCTATTACGTCCATCATCAAGGCGATGGGCACCGCCAGCGCGCGCTCGCGATCGCGCGGGCGGCCGACTGTCCGATCACCGTCCTCGGGACCGGGCTCGCGGGGCGCACGGGAGACGTCGCGGTCGTCGACCTTCCCGACGATCGCGACAGCGGCGGCGCCTTCGACGGGCGCGACGGGACCGAGCGACCCACCTCGCTGCACTATGCCCCGATCGACCATGATGGCGTTCGTCGCCGTGTGGCGCGACTCGCCGACTGGATCGCGGAAACCCGGCCCGGCCTGATGGTGATCGACGTGTCGGTCGAGGTGGCGATGCTCGCCCGCCTGGCCTCGGTGCCGACCGTCTATGTCCGGCTGAACGGCCGGCGCACCGACAGGCCCCATCTCGATGCCTTCCGGAGTGCCACCGCCCTGCTCGCCCCCTTCCACGTCGATCTCGACGACGAGCGCACGCCGGGCCCGCTCCGTCACAAGACCTTCTACGCACCCCGGATCGTCTCGACCGGCCCCGCCACCCACCACGACGAGGATCTCGTGCTGGGCGTCGTCGGACGCGGCGGCGGGCCATCCGACGGCGAACTCTGGGCCGCGGCCGCCCGTGCGGTGCCGGATCGCCGGTGGCGGATCATCGGCCCGACGACCGTGCCCGGGATCCTGCCGCCCAATCTCGAACTCGAAGGCTGGGTCGAGGACGCCGAGCGCAGGGTGGCACAAGCCGGGCTTGTCGTCGGAGCCGCCGGCGACGGACTGGTTTCCGCGGTGCTGGCCCATGCCCGGCCCTTCATCTGCATTCCCGAACCGCGTCCTTTCGACGAGCAACGCGCCAAGGCGCGCCGCCTTTCCGCGCTGGGCGCGGCCGTCGTCCTGCCATCCTGGCCGCGATCGGACCAATGGCCGTCCCTGGTGGCGCGGGCTTCGCGCCTCGAGCCGTCGGCGTGCCGGCGATTGAACGAACCTGGCGGACCCGCTCGCGTCGCGCGCTGGCTGGAGGGGCTGGCCGACGGAGGGGCTCGGACATGGACCCGTTCGGCATGACGACGAGACCGTCCGAGCGGAGGCGAGCCGATGGCGATATCGAGCCGACTCTCGCGCGGCTCGGCGCGCGCTACGACGCCGCGCCGCTCTTTCCGGCGGAGAGCCTGCGCGCGCTGCGCGCGGCCGGCTTGCACGGACGCTTCGCACCACCAGCGGCCGGCGGCGAGACGTTCGAGGATGATCGCGCCCTTCATCTCGCGTTGCGCGACGCGTTGCGGCGTGTCGGGCGCGGCGATCTCAGCATCGGCCGGCTGTTCGAAGGCCATGTCAACGCATTGCGTCTGTTCGACTGGTACGGGTCGCGCGACCAGATCGCCTGGCTCGGCCGGGCGCTCGCATCGGGCGCCTGGTTCGGGGTCTGGGCGACCGAACCTCCGCCCGGCGTCCGCCTGATCGGCGGCCGGGACGCCACATTGTCAGGCGCGAAAATGTTCGCGAGCGGCGCAGGTGGTCTCGATTTCGCCCTGGCAACCGCCGCTCCGGAAACCGGGGATCGCCAACTGGTCGTGGTTCCGGCCAATGATCCGGCGCGGGCCGACCTGTCGGCCTGGCGCGTACGCGGCATGCGGGCGAGCGCGAGCGGCCGCTACGATCTGTCGGGCATCGCCGTGACGCCCGACATGCTGCTTGGCCGTCAGGGCGATTATGACCGCGATCCGCGGTTCACGGCCGGCGCGTGGCGTTTCTGCGCTGTCCAGCTCGGCGGCATCGAGGCGCTGCTGGCCGAGACGGCACGCATGATCGGAGAGACGGCGCGGGCCGATCCGGTCCAGCGCGCGCGCTTCGCCGACGCGGTCGTCGCCACCCGGACGGCGGGCTTCTGGGTGACCGAGGCGGCGCTGCGCGCAACCGGCGCGCAAACCGACGCGGTCGAGGTCGTCCGCCTCGCGCGCGGCGTGGTCGAGCAGGCCGGCTTCGCGATGATGGAGGCCTCGGCCCGCCTGCTGGGCACGCGCAGCGCCTTCGATGGCGAGCGCGCCGACAAGATCATCCGCGACCTTTCGCTCTATCTGCGCCAGGCCGGCCCCGACCATGCCCGCGACCGCGCCGCAATAGCGCTGCTCGATCATGACGTCTGGCCCGAGGGCGAGCGGCTGTGGTGAAGGCGGCCCGCTTGTCCGCCAGCCCCTGGAAGCGAGCGCGCTGGCTCGTCCTGTCGCCGCATCCGGACGACGAGACGCTTGGCGCCGGTGCCCTGATCGCCGACGTCGCGCGCGATCGTCGTCTCGCCGGCATCGTCTATCTGACCGATGGCACCGGCTCCCACCCACCGGGCACACCGGGCCTCGCCTCGGCGCGTCGGCGTGAAGCGGGTCACGCCCTGCGGCGGCTGAGCGGCCGCGCCATGCGGATCGACTGGCTCGACTGGCGCGACGCCCATCCCCATGCCGAGGACGCCCCCGACTTTCGGCGCGACGCGCTCCGCCTGGCGGCCTGGTGCCGCGACCGGCGTGTCGATGCGATCGCGGTCACCGACGAGCGCGAACCCCATTGCGATCACGCCGCCGCCTATCGCCTGGCGCGGGCCGCAGGCCGGCTCGCCCGTCGCCGCATCGCGCTGTTCGCCTATCACGTCTGGGGCTCGCCCGGTCTCGACGGCGACCGGCAACTGCGGACCGAGGCCATCCCGCCCGGCCGGCGGCGCCACGCGCTGCGCGCGCATCGCAGCCAGTTGTCGCCACTGTTCGGCGACGGTTTTCGCCTTGATGGAGCCAGGGAACGCATGTCCACGACCGATTGCCTGACCTTGCGGCGGCCCGTTGCATGAGCAGCCGGCCCAGCCTCGATGCCACCTATTTCGAGGGGATCTTCGAGCATGACGAGGACCCCTGGCAGCTCGCTTCCAGCGACTATGAAGCCGCCAAATTCGCCGCGACCCACGATGCGCTCGCCGATCGGCGCTACGCGCGCGCACTCGAGGTCGGCTGCGCGCAGGGCGTGCTGACCGCGCGCCTGACCGGCCTGTGCGACGCATTGCTGGCCATCGACATTGCGAGCCGCGCGCTAGCCCGCGCCCGCGACCGGGTCGGCGACCGGCCCGGTCTGCGTCTCGAACAGATGGCCTTTCCCAGGGAGACGCCCGACGGCCCGCCCTTCGATCTCGTGATCCTGTCGGAAGTGGCGTATTATTGGGGCGTCGTCGATCTCGACCGCGCCGCCGAATGGCTGAAGGACGGCATCGCGCCGCAAGGGCGGATCATCCTCGTCCACTATACCGGCGAGACCGACTATCCGCACAGCGGCGACGAGGCGGTCGAGACGCTCTGGCGCGACCTTCAGAGCGATTTCGTCGTGGAAAAGGAAGAGCGGCACGACCGCTATCGGCTCGACCTCTGGCGACGCCAGTGAGCGGCCTGTCCATCCTGACGCTCGTGCGCAACCGCGAGCTCCATCTCCGCCAGCTCGTCGAAGGCCTGCGGCGGAGCGAGCGCTCGCCCGACGAGCTCATCGTCGTCGACATGAGCGACACGCCGGTCTCGATAGGGCCCACCTCCTTTCCCGTCCGGGTCGACCGCTTCGAGACCGACGGCCTTCCGCTCGCGGAGGCCCGCAACCGGGCGGCTGCACTCGCCCGATACCCCTCGCTCGTCTTTCTCGATGTCGACTGCATTCCCTTGGCGCATTGCCTCGCCCGGCTGGATGACGAACTGCGGCGATGCGACGGACTGCTCTGCGCCGACATCCGCTATCTGGGGCCGGACGATGCCCGTGGGCCCTGGGTCGAGCAGGATCTCCTCGCGGCGGGAGAGCGCCATGCGGCCCGCCGATTTCCGGATCGCGGCGTGCGGCGCGAGACCAATTCCGGCCTGTTCTGGTCGCTCGCCTTCGCGATCCGTGCCGGGACGTTCGCACGCCTGGAAGGGTTCGACGCCGGCTTTACGGGCTATGGCGCAGAAGACACCGATTTCGGCTTTCGCGCCGAGGCGGCGGGCCTTCCCCTCCTGTTCGTCGGCGGGGCCATCGCCTGCCACCAGCATCACGACAGCCACGATCCGCCGGTCCAGCATCTCGCCGCCATCGTCGCCAATGCACGACGCTTCCGCGCGCGCTGGGGACGCTGGCCGATGGAAGGCTGGCTCGCGTCGTTCCAGGCGATGGGGCTCGTCCGTTGGACTTCGGATGCGCTGACCCTGCTTCGCATGCCCACGCCTGGCGAGATCGAGGCGACCAGCGTCGCCCGATCGGGTGGTTCCGCCCCGCCGTCAGGCGAGGATCGCCCCGCGCTGCCGGGCGTTGTCGTCGCATGAGGAGCATGGAGCTTTTCCTGCGCAATCGCACGATCGCGAAGCTCAGCGACGCGGAGCGGACAAGGCTCGAGCAGGCGGTCTCCGATCGTCGCCACCTGCCCGCTCGCACCACGCTGCTCGACCGCGGCGAAGCCTTGACCCAGAGCACCATGCTCGTCGACGGGTTCATGATCCGCTACATCGACGATCTCGAAGGGCGCCGACAGGTCGTCGCCTTCCATGTGCCAGGCGATTTCGTCGATCTTCATGGCTATCCTTTGCACGTGCTCGATCACTCGATCGCGACCCTCACCGAGGTGCGGATCGCGAACGTGCCGCACGCGGCGCTCAGGCGCCTGACCGACCATGATGCGGAGTTCGCGCGCAAGCTCTGGGCCTCGACCCTGCTCGATGCCGCCATGCATCGCGAATGGCTGTTCCGCCTCGGCCGTCTCGACGCCGGCGGCCGGGTCGCGCATTTCCTCGCGGAGACGGATGCGCGGCTCCGCGCGATCGGCATGAGCGACGGCCGGGAGTACCGGCTTCCGATCAACCAGACCGACCTGTCGGAAATCACCGGGCTGACCAGCATCCATGTCAACCGCGTCCTGCGCATGTTGCGCGAGGAAGGGATCTGCACGTTCCGCTCCTCGCGCGTGATCATCCTGGACCGCGAGCGGCTCGAACGGCTCGGCCAGTTCGACCCGACCTATCTCTATCTCGAAGCCACGATTCCCGGCTTGACGGTATCGGACAAGGAGAGTGCCACCCATGGATGACGCCCGTAACCCCGCACCCTTCGAAAAGGGTGGCCGCGCCGTCGCCGAAGAAGGGATCGTCCTGCTCGACGGTCCAGACGGCATCGCCATCTCGATGACGGCGGATGCGGCCGAGGAGACCGGAAGCAGCCTGATCGAGGCGGCGCAGGCCGCGCGCGCACAAGGCGCCGCGGGTGCGTAGCCGCGACAGGCGGCCGGCGGGCCGGACATGGTCCGGGTCGCGTCGCGCCACGACGTCCACGCGGACACCGCGAATGAGGATGGAACCATGACCGCGGAATTCAGGCCGACGCTCAAGATGGCCGCCAACGCGAAACGCGGCCTCAAGCTGCGCGAGCAATTCAAGCGCGGCGGCACCGAGGTCGGGGTCAGGCGCGCCCACCAGCTGGCCGATCGGCGCGCCGTCTCCAAAGCCGACGTGAAGTCGATGCACAGCTATTTCGCGCGCCACGGCGTCGACAAGAAAGGCGCGGCCCATGAGTGGGGGTCGGCGACGGACCCGTCGGCGGGCTACATCGCCTGGTTGCTCTGGGGAGGCGACGAAGGCAAGGCCTGGGCCGACCGCAAGGCCGCGAGCCTCGACGATTAGGACCCGGCCAGCGCGCCGCGTCCCCTGTTCGAAGGACTGCGGAAGGTGATCGACCAGCGCGGCCGATCCATCTCGACGATGCTATGCTCCCAGTCGTGCCGCGCCTCGCCGGACAGGTGATAGGCGGCGCGCGGCTCGAGGGGAAGCGACGCGCGATCGAAGCCGCCATCCGGCCGACGCCGGCGAAAGCGCATGGCCGCCGGCGCACCCAGCGAAAGGCCGACGACATGGTCGTAGATCGGTCGATCCCGATGCCAGCCGATCCCGGCGCCCGGGTCGTAGCGGATCAGCAGCGCCTGGATCAGCTCGTTCGGATCGAGACCGGCGAAGCGCGCCATTCGAGCGCGAACCGGCAGCAGCCAATCGGGGATCGGATCGGCGCGCCCGACCTGCTGGGTCTCGAAATCATAGTGCCAGCCGAACGAATGGGTCAGCCGCTTGCCGGTCCAGCCCTGGAAGCGAAAGGGCGACAGGCTGGTCGCGTCGATCTGGCCGACCAGCGCCAGCGCTTCCGCCTCGGAGACGAGATCGGCCAGCGACGACAGGCCAGGCAGGAGCGGCGCGGCGAAGAGATCGAGCGTCATGGCGCTAGAACGGCATATCGGCGAGGAAATCGACGAGAGCGCCGAACGAGCGCGCTTCGAAGCGCGCCCCGTCATTGGTCAGCATCGGCCGGGCCAGCATCGCGGCGTCGGTCAGCACCTGCTCGGGAATGCCCGACACGTCCCGGCCCGCGCGCCATGCCGCCAGCGCCGCCATGCGGTCGGTGGAGCTTTCGGCCGGGCACGGCCCCTCGTCCAAAGGCAGAACGGGCATCGTCAAATCATCCTCACGCGGTTTCGATGATATAGAACGAACAGCGAACGATCCAAGGGGTGGTTCGTCGAACGGCGATCCCCAAGCTTTTGGAGCGGCCGCGACTCGAGGCGGGCCTGCGCGAACAGGCTGCGCGCCCGCGCATGATCGTCGCGCCCGGGGCGCACGATGTCGGCCGGGCGATGCCGGGTGGCGGCGCATGCGACCTCGAGCGACCCGAATATGGGCCGAATATAGGCCGACCATATGACAGTGGCCCGCGTGGCTGATTGGCTGATCTCCTTCAAGGAGCAACCCGGCCATGACCAGCGCGTCGCCGCCTGCATTGCTGAACCACGCACCCAGTTTCGCCTGGGAATGCCTGCGCCGCCGATCCGACTATCGAAGCCCCACGCGCCCGCGAAGCCAGGTCGACGGTCCACCCGCCGCCGCTGTCGAACGGCTCGTCCAGGTCGAGGGCGACTGCCAATGGGGGTTGCTGTTTCGCCGAGGATCGCGACACGGCGGCGGTCGCGGCCCGCTTGTTCTGGGATCCGAGCCTCGACTCTACTGTCCTCGCGATCCGTGCCGCCGCGCCGACCGCCTGCGACGACCGGGCGTTCGACATCTTCCGCCAGCCTTGTCCCGTCACCCACCTGCGCCTGCTTTCCGGACGCGAGGAGGTGCTGGTGGGACGAGGCCCGGCCAGCCTTCGGCTCAGTATCGTCGAAGGCACGCTGCTCGCCGGGCCGGTCATGCTGCAGGTCCATATCCACGGTGCCGCGCAGCTCGACCGCAGCATCGCATCGCTGACCCGCCTCGTTCAATATCTGCGCCATGGACGGATCACGCCGCCCAAGGCCCGGAGCGATCGCAGCCTGCGGCGTGGTCAGGTCCTACAGGTGCTCGATGCCCTCGCCGCCGGCGCCAGCCATCGCGACATCGCACGCGGGCTCTTCGGCGTCGCCACCGTCGACCGGGACTGGAACGGGTCATCCGACCATATGCGCTCGAAGACCCGTCGCCTCGTCATCCTCGCCCGCCGGCTGGCCGCGGGGGGCTATCTCGATCTCCTGGCGGCGCCCTGCCTGCTCCCGCGAACGGCAAGCGGCTGACCTCAGTCCTCGCCCGACCTCGGCTTGCGCCGACGCTTTCTGAACCTCTCCCGCAAGGCCGTCAGCCCGATCATGCCGCGGCGGTCGGCGAACCAGGTCTCGAAGAAGCGATCCCGGTCGTCGAGCTTGGCGCTGAACTCGCGGAACAGCCGCTCGAACCCGCCAGCGATGTTGGGCGGATCGAGGTAGATGATATCGCTCTCCCGCTCGTCGATGAAATTCTCGAGCGTGATCATCATGATGGTGCAGAATTTGGTGTCGGCGCATTCGAGCGCGAGATTGGGCCGTTCGAGGATCACGCCCAGGATCAGAGCGAATGGATCGCAATTCGCCGCGTCGGCAAAGGCGAAGATGCGCTCGTGGGTGAGCGGCCCACGACCCGCTTCGAACTGCTGATAGGTCCGCAAGGGCATGCCCATCAGAGCGGCCACCTCCCTCGCGGAGATATCACGCCGCTTTCGAATTGCCCGCATCGAGTCGGTGAGAATGTGCGCGCCGTTGCTCAATTCGAGGGACGAATGCTTCATGCACGCAGGCCTTATGTTCCCATATTGCGGCAATTCCCCCAGTCATTGAGGCCTATTGGCCCACTGCTCCCTCTTATAAAGCGTGCGCCGTCGAGCACCAGACTTGTCATCGATCCGTAACGATATCCACCGGCGCGCCGCCCGTCCCGAGGCGGGGCGCGTTGATCCGCGCACGTTTCCGCGCGCGCCCGCGCCACAAATCGGCGCGTCGCGCGCAACAAACCGGCGCGATGGAGAAAAATGGGGCTCCCTCGCGGTCCGAAACTCGACATCCGCCCCGGGGGAGCATCCCATCCCCGCGCGAGGAGGCGGGCGTTATGGGGAAGAGCCGGGACCGGGCCAGTTTCGAGGCGCTCTACGCGGCGGTGTCCGATCAGCTTGCACGCGGCCGCTACCGGCCAGGCGACCGGATCGGGCTGAAGGCGCTGTCGGACGATCTGAAGGTCAGCCCGACGCCGCTGCGCGAAATCCTGTCGCGCCTGGTCGGCCGGGATGTCGTCACCGAGCAGCGCAGCGAGGGCTATTATCTGACCCGGCTCGATACCCGCGACGTCGTCGACCTCTACCGCCTGCACCACGCCTGTATCGAGCGCGCGATCCCGGGGCGGCCCGCATCCAGTCTTGCCGCGCCGGATGGCGACATCTGGAATCTCTTCGACACGCTGGCCGCCGCGTCGGGCGATCGCATCCTCGCGGGCGTGCGCCGCTATCTCGACGACCGTCTCAAGCTGGTGCGGCGATGCGAGCGCGCGCTGCTCCACGATGAGGAGGAGATGACCCGGCGCTGCCGCGGCGCACTCGACGACTCCGACATGGAATCCTTCCGAACGCTCGCGGCGCGCTTTCACGCCGCGCGGATCGATCACGCCGACAAGATCGCCGATTTGACCAATCGCGGCAGTCACCATCAAATATATTGAAAGTATAGCTTGGATGATCTCTCCTATGGGCAAACCATCGACTCGGCCACGAACGAGTCGCGGCCCTATCAAGGAAAGGATATGCCATGACCAAGCGCGACAAGATCCCGTCGAAGCTCACCCGGCTCGGCACCGCTCGGCAGGAGACCAAGGGCCTGCCGATCGGTTCCAAGCAGGAATCGCTGGTGACCGGCCAGTACGACTGAGCGCGAACGTGCGGCGCCGGCCACCGGCCGGTGCCGCATCACCGGAGATTGCGATATGACCGGTTCCGCCAGCCGCCCCTCTGTCCGACCATCGCGGGGTCATCTCCATGCCGCGCGCTGTTCCGACGGGATCGCTCTTCTCGACATCGCCCGCGACGCCTATTTCTCGCTCCACGCGCCTCGCCCGCCCGGCGGATCGGATGCGGACGCGCGCGGATCGGACCGGGCGCTCATCGAAGGCGCGCTCGAGGAAGCCGGGCTGCTCGTCGCGTCCGATGGAGGCAGGCCCGCTCCCGCCTGGACGACCACGCCGGTCTGGCGCGACCTGCCCGAGAGCGCCGCATCGCGCCCGCCGCCCGGTGCCGCGCTCGCCTTCCTCGCCGCCCTGGCGCGCGCCGGCCTTCTCTCCCGCGCGCGCTCCTTCGCCGGTCTCGTCGCGGAGGCCGATCGCCGCCATCCGAACGCCCGCTCTTGTCCGGAGCCGGATCTGGCCCGGCTCATCGGCTGGTTCGACCGGCTCTGCCTGTGGCTCCCGGTCCGCCCGCTCTGCCTGTTCCGATCGCTCACGCTGCTGCTCTTCCTGCGGGCCCATGCGGTGGAGGCGCGATGGGTGT
>Ga0207671_10002310_pt1 | contig 20578 bp, 13 predicted proteins | sample KBSC24metaG_FD_184352 | JGI IMG/M metagenome (GOLD analysis project Ga0207671, IMG submission 184352) | Corn rhizosphere microbial communities from Kellogg Biological Station, Michigan, USA - KBS C2-4 metaG (SPAdes) (version 2) | ecosystem: Host-associated > Plants > Roots > Rhizosphere > Soil... | reverse complement strand
CTTCTTCATAGCGAAACGGATTTTGTCAAAAATAGGATAGGCCGTCGGAGCTCATAGCAATACTAAAATAATACCAAACGAAGGTTATTCACATAGGAATTCTACCCTTCCGGCCATGAAAAAACGCTCAGTGAAAACTACATTCACCGGGAATTTTTCCGCATTTACCTGCTTTAATCTTGTATTAATATAAGACGGACAACCGTGCATAACTTTTGCATGTACCGGAGGGTAAAACCTTCTTGTCTATGACTATCAGCGGATTCACCATGGTGCGCAATGGGACGAAATACTACTACCCTATCAAACAGGCTATTTCTTCCATCCTCCCGCTTGTCGACGAATTCGTAGTGGCCCTTGGCGCCAGCGATGAAGACGATCGCACATTCGAAGAGATACAAAGCATCGGCTCCGACAAAATACGTATTATACACACCGTATGGGATCTTGAAAAGTATCCACGAGGTATGGAACATGCCCATCAGACAGACATTGCCAAGGCGGCCTGTACAGGGGACTGGCTGTTCTACCTGCAGAGCGACGAGGTGGTGCATGAGGACGACCTCCCCAGGATCCGTAAACGCTGCGAAGAATTGTTGCACGATACCTCTGTCGATGGGCTGCTCTTCAAATACCGGCACTTCTGGGGCGACTATGATCATTATATTACTTCCCACGCCTGGTACGCCAACGAGATCCGCATTATCCGCAACGACCCGGAAATTCACTCATGGGAGTCGGCTCAATCCTTCCGGCGCATACCCGACTTCGACGGCATCCATTACAGGGAGAAAAAGGGCACTTATAAACTAAAAGTCGCCCGTGTAGATGCCTACATCTATCATTACGGTTGGGTACGGCCCCCTCAGTTTATGCAAAACAAACGGAAGGCCATGGAAGTCATCCACCAGGGACGGGAAGTGGCGGAAGCCCAGTTTAAACAGGAAAAGGCAGAATTCGACTTTGGGGATCTCAGCTTACTCACAGCATTTAAAGGCACCCACCCGGCCGTTATGGAGGATCGTATTATACTTTTTAACTGGAGCGACCAGTTGGAGCGGCAGCAGGAGCACCTAGCGAAGGCCCGTAAGAATGGCAAGCTGGTACGACGGCATAAGCATGAGAGAGTGAAGTACCGGGTACTGACCTTTATCGAGCAGAATTTTTTAGGGGGAAGGCAGATATTTACTTTTAGGAATTATAGGCTGAAACAATAAATCCAGGCTGATTGCAACACTTATACGCACAATTAGCACTATTCATCTTCATTAAATATTTTCCAACATCTTGCATAAATTTGAATAATAAAACCCGACCGATTGCTGTTTATTAATATCGTTTCATAATTTCGTAGCAATTATTTAGGTTAATATCAAAAGGATCCTATTTTAGTAACCCTAAATTCATTAATCGTGAAAAAGACACTTTACTTGGGAATGATTCTCCTAACAGGATTACCTGCTTTTTCGCAATTGAATACCGCCCCTTGCACAGCTAACCCAGTCATTCCGTGCAAGACCTATACTCCACGGATCATTACTGACTCTATCCATAACGTGAGAACCGTTTTCCAGGAAGCAAATCTTTACTTTTTGAGAAGCAGCTGCAATGACTCCGCCTATGTAAACAGCCCGCTCTACAATCAAGCGTCCTTTAGTAGTGTCAATGCGCAACTTCTGATTGACGATTTCCGGAAAAAGAAGAAGCCCCTGTAAAAAAGTTTTCCTTCGATAGCAGCTTATCCTCTTCCTGCCTGAATTTTTTCAGCCCTTCATAGAGTTCGTATGTATTGATGATACATATTAAATGTCCAATGCCATACACGCTTATGCTCTTCGAATTTTCATCGAAGATCCTGTTTCTATTACTGCCGGATATAAGCCCTATCAATTTTCCGTTCTTTATGATAGGACCACCGCTATTGCCGGGGTAAGCAGTAATATTTACATAAAAATGTTGTATCCTCGGATGATACATGGCTATTTGTCCTTCGACAGTGAAAGGTATGACGATTTCGGTGGACTGGTTTGGGGGGATAGGCCAGGACCAGTTGCCTCTTGCAGCCACGGAGATGGTTTCGGGATACCCGATGGTATACACGGTATCCAACGACCTGATGTCCTTATCCTTTTTGTCCGGCGTGATATCGTCCAGGGAGAGAGGCTCGTAACCATTACGTTTCAGCCTGTCATCCAGCCATCTATAGTCCCTAGCTTGCAGCGAGATAATGCCGATGCCATCTCCTGTGCTGTCGATAATGAAATAGTAAGGGGTGGGTCCTTTGACAAAATTATTCCAATATGCGGCTACATTATTAAATGCTCCTCCGCTGTCTATATAATATTGATAGGGAGTGCGAATAGATATCCGGGGATATATTGCCAGCTGAGGCTCCCACTTAACTTTACCTGTCCGTGTCTCGAACATTTTTTGATCGACGAGTACTTCATCCAGCAGATTATGCAAGGCAGTGACCAAATATCTTCTATTGTAATACTGAACATAAACAGCCGTCCCCGAATAAGAGGCCGTGGTATGATCATAAATAAATTTAATAGAATCCACTTTCCGATGGTCATATCCTGCCTGCCTTAGAGAGTCACAAACGTGTTCAATAAAATAGGGAGGATAAATTGCATCCTCCGTTTCGATATTTATGACTGCCTTCTTCCAAGTCTCGACATCTGGTCGTCCCCTTCTTTGCGCTGAAGTATTCAGATTGAGCAAAAAACACCCCCATAAAAATAAAATCAAGTTTATTTTCATAAAATCAATTGTTTTTAGACAGGATACTGAACTATCCTTTATTTAAGTGTAAAATGTCTCCCTTTTGGATACTCCATTTCGTCGGCAGTAGTGTTTTAATTATTAAAAACACCGTTGCTATCCAATAGTACTATTACGAAAAATAAAAACAGTTACTTAATATCATTTAATTTATTTTACTTATCTAACCGACTATGTACACCATCAACGCCATGGTTCAACGGGATGCCTATTCCCTGCTTTTCGTGGACGAATTTGGAGAAAAGCCTCTTTTTAAAAACCAGATCGATCTTGTCAACGCACTTTTGGGTCATCCCAATTCAGATTATTATACTGATCGGGGTAACAGAGAAACCTACCAGAAGGCAGTAAGCAGAATGAAAGCCTTCGTCTCGCAGCTCTTCAGTGAACACAGCAGGCGATCTATATCCCAGGAATTCAGAAGATCATTGGAGATCGTCTTAAAGGAAAAAAGTCAACATCAGTCCTTTGAAGTTGCCGATGTACTCGAGCAGATAGTCGAGGACCTGAAAGACAGGAACTCTACGCGCAGACATTTATTCAAGGAAACATCCAAAAACGAGGTGGACAAATGTACAGAACTGGCGTATGAACTCCTGAATGCGACAAGCATTACCATATTCACAGCCAGAGAGATCAAAATGGAATTGAACGTTCGTGGCAGGAAACGGGCAATTAATGAATTTCTTATCGAGAATCTTGTCTTCTCGCTGCAGCGTAATGCAAGGCCAAAGAAATTTCATTTCAACTTCCCTTTCGAGCGGATCTGTGTCAGCTTTTGGAAAGGGTTAAGAAAAGAGCTGGCCAAATACCTGTACCTGCATGATCATGTGTTATCATTTATTCTTCCTCTTATAAAATCCGGGATCAAGACCGTCGACTATAACACCGATACCTTGTTTCACGCTGGCGACGACGTAGAGTCAGTAATAGCCTCTACGCTACTATCCTATCTTTCAAGAGAAAATATTATAAACGTATACTATCTGTCCGCCCCAGTATATATCTCTTCTGTTATTTCGCTTGAACTGTCTGAATGTGACAGCAGCGCCTATCTTTGTCTTGAGACACTTGGCGGCCAGGATCAATTGCACAAGTTATCCGACCGGGAAATGTTCATTAGCAGGCTCTTCGTCTGGGATAATGTTAAAACACATCACCCAGGAAGTTTGATGAGGTATCAGGACTCATACTGAATGACTTTGCCTTTTGGTTCCCTGGCAAGCAACCAGATCCGTTCCAGCAGTACCGGCACAAAAACAATATTAAAGATCATGGTAGACAGTGCAAATCGAAGCATGGCAGGGGCGAAAAAGATGATAAAAAGGAAATTGGCCAGCCAATAGACGGCAGCGAAAACCACGACCCGGATGACAATTCTATCGGCTTTCCTATAACACCCGCAGAAAAAATAACCGATAATACTCAGTATAAACAACAAATTTAAACCAGTAACGATAATGGGAAAATAGATTATCGAATAAATTCTTCCGCTGTAGCAACCCGACCAGCTTGAATGGTAGCCGAACCATTTCTTTGTTTCATCCAGTATCTCGACACCGCCCTCGGGAAACACATTCGTGATGTCTACTTTCGGATGGATAAACCAGTCGACACCCTGTCCCACATACCAGCGAAGAAAAGCAAATGGGTGCTGTCTTATCAACCAGGCGCCATAAGCATGATACTGTCTTCCGGCAGCAGCCCATCGATGAACCTCCGCAGTAGTAATATAATCACTATAAACCACTCGGTTATATTTCACCAACGGACTGTAGGCGTTCCACATAAAAAAAGTTTGTAGTACATCATCCGGGAGCCGGGCCGGAGAAGGCAACGAGTCCAGGTCTCGTAAAACGGAACGATGTAGATCCTGGAACTCGGGAGGAGGGATATCTGCTTCCCTGTGCGGTACATGACGATACATGATCAGGGCATTCCCCGCCAGTTGCCACCCGGAAATGGGAGAGAAGGTCCGCTGACCGATGGATCTTTCAAACAAGTTTTCGGTATAAATCCTGAAGCCAATAAAAAGGAGCCCGCCAAGGACCAGACCAGAGAGTTTCACCCATCTTTGAACCCTTGAGAAAAGAATGAGTGGGACCGTGATCAGGGGATAGAAAATGGCAAAATACCGGACGGTGAATAATAAAAACATAAGAATGATCAGCAGGTAGACATAAGTAGGTTTGGGGTCATAAATATACCATAAGATAAGGGTGAACCATAGCACAGTCAATGCTGCAAAAAGACCGTCGCTCAGCACGTAGTTACCAATGAACAGGGTGAAAGGGTTCAACAATAGACAAAACAGCATTAAATAACTCACCCATGCGCCGGGACGTAGAAAATATGTCACCGTAAAATAGCACCAGAGGACAGCGCCTTCCAAGAGTATATATTGCAGAAAAACAATGGCCCAGTCTCCTTTCGTCAGTATATGCACCCATTCCAGGAACTTCGGATAACCCATGGGCCAGGCGCTTATCTCAGAATGATTCATGGCAGCCCGAACATAATGATGGCCGTCTCCTATAATAATGGCATGCGGGAACAAAACTTTTAAAAAGATAAAATGCAGGACAAGGAAAGCGACGGAAAAGAGCATCAGGCTGCGATGCTCCCGAAAAACAAAATCCTTAAAACTGCCTGCTTTATTCATGGAATAAGATCTGGGGCAGTAAGATAACAAGTGTACATGTTCTATTCAACGTCATTTATGTTCTATTTGACAGTATATGTGTAGCTATGTATACATTCCCCCACATAGAATGGAACATACCGAGGGTTGAATGGAACAACAGATAAACTTAACTTTCCCTAGTAGACATATTTTTTCATCCTACGTACTATACGTAGATAAAACATTATATTATGAAACGTTCAAAAATCTTTCTGCTCCTTACCACGGGCTGTCTGGCTGCCGTCGGACTCTTTGCTTCCAAAGCCAATCACTTTAATAAATGGAGTGGGTTTTATTACACCAAAGATCTTCATTGTGCTATATCAGATCCAGTCTGCGTAAAAAACGATAACAGTACTGTAACATGTGTTAACCATCTTACTGCCGGTAAAGTCTACACGAAGAGAATAGATGCAACTCATTGCTCTACCCCATTGCACTATTTAGATCTTTAAACCAGTTAATTTTAGCGCTGTAAGGAATAGGTAGTGATCGTGTACTTAACTTCCGGACACTGCATGCGATAACTGGGCCGGAGTAGACCTCGCTGAAAATCTGTACAACCGAGTAGGCATATTTTTTCATGCTGCGTACTATACGCAGACAAACCTAATATTATGAAACGTTCAAGAATCTTCCTATTTCTTACCACCAGCTGTCTGGCTGCCGTCGGCCTCTTCGCGGCCAAAGCCAATCACTTTGATAAAACGAATGGGTATTATGTCACCCGATAACGGTCATTTTGCAGAGATAGGGCTCTGCGTAGAAGATCCTAACGCTGTTAAAACATGTATTGCTCCCAATGGAAATAAGTGCTTTACGCAGAGAAGCTCACCAAGAGCGTGTTCTTCCGCATTACACTTTACTCAGCTTTAAACATTCTGTTTTCAGTAATGCATAGGTCTGTTGGTAATGCCAGGTCTGCTTTAATTAAATTACAATGGCTAAGGCGTCGAGCCTGCAGGGTCCAACGCTAGCCCTGTCTGTAATCCCTTCATCCGAGCAGGAACACCCTTTGTCATCCACAGTGGTGCAGCCTTGCCTTTGAGAAAGTGGTCAAAGAACTGAGTCAGCCGGATTGTATAGTCGTGTGTATCTTTCTCGCTAAAAACGGCATGCAAACCTTCATCGTATTGCAGCAGCCACACGGGCCTGCGCAGCCGCCGCAGGGCAGTGAACAGCTCCACTGCCTGGCTGAAAGCCACTGAACCATCCTTTAGGTTATGCATCATCAGCAAGGGCGTGCTGATCCGGTCTGCCCGCAGCACCGGCGAGTTCTCCAGATATAGTTCGGGGTGTTCCCATAACGTGGCTCCCATCCGCCCTTGAAGTGTCTCGTAATAACGATGGGTGCTGGCCCCCTCCCCACCGCCATAACCGTATGTCAAGGCACCATAGGCACTGATAAGGTCCGTTGGACCGGCCGCCTCCGCTGCCGCGGCAAACAGCCCCGTTTGAGTCACCAAGTAATTGGTTTCGAACCCACCGTAGCTGTGCCCGTTAATCCCCATGTGCCGGCCGTCCACATACGGCTGTCGTTGTAAATACTGTGCCGCTGATACCACCACCTCCAGCACACTTTGCCCCGTATGGCCTATCCTGTAGTGCATGTCCGGCTCGAATACCAGGTAGCCGTGGCTCACAAAAAAGGGGACGTTGATGTCTGAATTACATAACCCGGGCGAGGGAAAATGATGCAGGTTGTCCGACAGCTGCTCGTAATAACGGATGATCAACGGGTATTTCTTCCCGGGATCAAGATTCTCCGGCTTGTATAGGATGCCCGATGAGACCTCCCCATTGGGTAGTTTCCACTTCACCAACTCCGTCGTCAGCCACCTGTACCGCCGTTCCGGGTGCACATCGCTCAGCGGCCGGTAGTTTTTAAAATCTCGTGTAATATAATAGTTCGGCGCCTCCATAGCACTTTGTCGGTGCACCAGCCATATCCTTGCATCCCGCGCTTTCACCGGCATTCCCCCAGCCGCAAGTGAGGACTTTTGCAGCTGGGATTCAGCGGCATACTGCACAAAAGGCCCTATGAACAGCCGCTCCGGCCTGGCTTTGCTGCCCAGCACCTGCCGGTAAAAACCATTGTCCTTCGTCGTGGGATTGAAGGCGCTCAGCAGCAGCGTGTCCCCAAAATGAAAAACATTCCGCTCCTGCTCTTCTACTGGACCTTGTGGCACAATCCGCAGCTTGATCCCCTGGCGGCGACCATATCCCTCGGTGATGCACACTGATGCCTTCGAACCCGACGGGTCCACCAGCCATATGTCGTACTCGTCATACAGCAGCACACTGCCGCCGCCCTCCAGCCACCCCGCTGGGGCGTAAGGTACCGTTGAATATTTATTGGGGTATTGGTCGGTCATGGTCTTGTCATAGAGCGGGTAAGGGATATCCGCCCCTATCCGGTGACTTGTCCCCTGGCAGTCATCATAATAATACCATCCCTTTGTCCTGGTGGGGGCAATAATGTTGTCATACCAGATCAGTCGCGTCCCGTCCGGAGAAAACCTAAACAGGTACGATCCCGGCCAGATGCTTACATCCTTTCTGATCACCTGCCGGCTACCATCCACCGTCGACACCCGGTAGAATGTCGAACGCGCTTCCGGGTTCCACCAGCAGTCCTGGTCGCCCTTTAGCGTAAACGCCACTGCCTGCTCATCCCAGTCTCCATGGTCCCATGTCATAATCTCTCCTTCCTGCTGCAATCTGATCACCTTGTCCGTACCAATTGTTTTTACCGCCGCATATGAGAAAGAGCCCAGGTGCTGCAACTGCGAGGATTGCAGCGCATCGTCACGCCAGTTCCAGATATCCACCCGCACCGAATTTGCCGGCGCCAGCGGCAAAGGACGCTCCTGCAGGCTAAAGTAAAGCCGGCGCCTATCCCGGCTGAATGACGGGTCCCCTCCTCCTACCCGCAGTAATGCTGTATCGATGCCTGGCGTGTGATCTTCTATCTCTTTAACCGCTCCGGGCATCCCTCGCCGGTAATAAAATATGCTGTGTCTCCCTTCACCGTCTTCTCCTGCACAAAAGGCAACCTGATCTCCACTCGCATCGAATACGATCCTGCCGCAGGAAGAACCCTGCCATATCGTAGTAGTGCCTCCTCCCGGCCAGTCCACCCATGCAAGCTTCTGCTCCTCCACACTGTCCCGCTTCCTGTTATACTGCAGCACCAGCGACCGCCCCTGCCCGCTACAGGTGTAATCCTTGACCCCGGTAAAGCGCCGTTCTTCGCCTCCTCCCACCTTTGTTATCACTAGCTCTCCTCCCACTGACAAATAGCACAGCTGCTGATCATTCCCTTCCCCCCATAACCGGAAGGAACGCACACGTGCCAGCCACTTATGCTCACTGCTGCCTAGCCGCAGTTGCCACAGGCTGTCTCCACGACCCAGGTAATACAGCCACCGGCTGTCGGCCGAGAGTCTGCCCTCCCCCACATCCACCAGCCGCTGCTCCCAGGCCCCTTCCGTGGCCACCACCACCAGCGTAGTGCTTTTTGCCGGCTCCCCATCGATCATGTATTTTGCATATGCCCCATCCGGCGTAATTTCCTCGTACATCACCGATGGCCATTGCAAGGTCCCTGACAGCAACGCTGAGTCTAACGCCATTTTCTGTGCCTCCATCCTCTCACATAGTAGCCCTATCACTGCTACCAGCAGCCATTTTCGTATACACATATATTACGATTGCTTTTTAATAAATTATAAATTAATTCACACTTCTGCAAGACTCTCCGGCTTACACAGAATAACCGACAAGGTTAAAACACCCATATAACCGCTTTTTACTACTGGTAATGGATGGACCCGGTTTTGAAAAAACAATTCCGATCGTGCTATACTTCCTACCACGTGGAACATCCATACAGATGATATTTGGATCATGGGAAAAACAGCCATCATTATCGGGGCAGGACCGGCAGGGCTTACAGCTGCATATGAACTGTTGGAGCGCACGGATATCACGCCCATCATCCTGGAAAAGAGCGGTGACATCGGAGGCATCTCAAAAACAGTGAACTATAAGGGTAATCGTATCGACATCGGTGGTCACCGCTTCTTTTCAAAATCGGATAGGGTCATGCAGTGGTGGTTGCACTTTTTCCCATTACAAACCATCGAGGAACAGGAACTGACGTTGAAATACCGGGGACAAACCATGAGCATCAAGACAGAGTCAGGGCAGCGTACTGGCGACACCGACAAGGTCATGCTGGTACGCCGCCGCCTGTCACGCATCTATTTTTTAAAAAAATTCTTTTACTATCCGCTGCAGCTGTCTTTCGACACTCTGTGGAAGCTGGGCATTGTGCGTACTTTAGGGATCGTCATATCCTATCTTCAGAGCCGTCTGTTCCCCCTAAGACCCGAAAAAAGCCTGGAGGATTTTTTTATCAATCGCTTTGGGAGAAAGTTATACCGTCTCTTTTTTAAAGATTACACCGAAAAAGTATGGGGTGTGCCTTGTACGGAGATCTCCGCCGAATGGGGTGCACAAAGGATAAAAGGGATTTCCATTGGAAAAGCGATCGCTCATGCTGTCAAGTCGCTAAAGCATAAGACAGACAGCGAAGACATCCATCAAAAGGACCAGGAAACAAGTATGATCGGTCAATTCCTTTACCCAAAATTCGGCCCGGGTCAGCTGTGGGAGGAAGTGGCCAGACAGGTGGAAGCCAGAGGCGGCCGGATCATTCTTAATCAGGATGTGCGATTTATCGAGGCAGAAGGATGCAATGTCGTCGCCCTAGAATCCATGGATAGCATCTCGGGATCGACCAGCCGATGGGAAGGAAACTATTTTTTCTCCACCATGCCTGTACAGGAGCTGATCGCGGGTATGAACGGCACGGTGCCGGCAAACGTAAAACAGGTGGCGGCGGGTTTACAGTACAGGGACTTTATCACGGTGGGGGTATTGCTAACCAGGCTGCACAATCCTGAAAAGGCAACTACGGATAGCAATATATTACCTGACACCTGGATATACATACAGGAGCGGGACGTCAAGATCGGCCGGCTGCAGATTTTCAATAACTGGAGTCCCTACATGGTGAGAGACCCCGACACGGTATGGGTGGGGATGGAATACTTCTGTAATAAAGATGAAGCGTTCTGGCAACTGCCGGACAGTAAGATCCGGGCGATGGCAATCGAAGAGCTAAAAAAGATGGGGCTGGCGAGAGTGGATGATGTGCTGGATGCCACCGTGCTACGGATGGAAAAGACCTACCCGGCTTATTTTGGCACCTATGACAGATTTGACGAGGTGCGGCAATTCACCGATCAATTCACCAATCTATATCTCATCGGCAGAAACGGCATGCACAAGTACAATAACTCCGACCACTCCATGCTGACGGCCATGGTAGCCGTGGACAATGTCTGCGCGGGTATTGCGCAAAAAGAAAATATCTGGGCCATCAATACGGAGAATGAATATCATGAAGAGGCAGCAAAAAAGACTTTGAAAGACACGCCTATTTGAGCTCCAACATTACTACTGAATGTGCTGGCAACATCACCACCAGCTCATTACCTTCTTTACGAGCCCCTTTAAAGTCTGCCAGATGTATATTATTCGGCTGATCGAAGCTATTGATATCATTTACTTTCGCGGATGTCAATATTTGCCCGCCGATACTTTTGGAAGGCAGTCCCTCCAGGGAAGTCCGGATAGTGAGGGCCCTGTTAGCGTCCACATTTACCAGGCTTATGTGTACCGCACCAAGTGAGTCGCGGGAGGCAGAGGCGTTGATGGCCGGGATCTTATTCTTGCCATACACATAATCCGGGCTATTAAATTTCAGGACAAGAGAATGAGCATCCTGGTGCACCTTGTACATATCGAAGACATGATACGTAGGGGTCAACAGCATCTTATCTCCCTGGGTCAGGACAAGGGCCTGTACGACGTTGACGATCTGCGCCAAATTGGCCATCTTAATCCTGTCCGCATGATTATTAAAGATATTCAGCGTAGTGGCGGCGATAAGACCGTCACGGAGGCTGCTTTGCTGGTAATGGAATTCAGGCGGGGTACCTGGCTCTACATCCGTGGAAATTCCCCACTCATCCACGACGAGATTCACCTTCTTCTGCTGATCATATTTATCCATGATAGTTAAATGCTTATTGATCAGCTCCTCTATACGCAGGCATGAGCGCATATCTCTGGAATAACCATACTCTCCGAAGTGAGTAGCGGAAGACTCTATGGTATCCCCATATGCCCCACAATAATAGTGCAGACCTATACCCCAGGTATTGCGATATAATATATTCTTCATAACACCTTCTGTCCAGGCATTATCATCTGCCTCGGGACCACAGGCGATAAGCTTCATGGGCTGACCGTTAAAACGTCTGCTGGCAAACCGGCTATACCGTCTGTAGACTTCCGCATAGTATTCAGGAGTAAAATAGCCGCCGCAGCCCCAACTCTCGTTGCCTACTCCCCAAAAAGTGACATTAAAGGGTTCGTTGTGGCCGTTTTGCCGGCGAAGATCCGCAAGCGTGCTTTCACCGGGATAGTTGAGGTATTCCAGCCAGTTCTCCATTTCTTCGGGGGTACCTGTACCGACATTGGCGGATATATAGGGCTCGCATCCCAGGAGGCGGCAAAGTTCCAGGAACTCGTGGGTGCCAAAGCTGTTATTATCGACCACCATGCCCCATTGCGTATTGACGGTTTTCTTGCGTTTGTCCCGGGGACCGACGCCATCGCGCCAGTGATACTGGTCCGCAAAACAGCCGCCGGGCCATCGTAAGATGGGTATCTTTATCTTCTTCAGCGCATCTACTACATCCATCCGGAAAGTGTCCTTTTTCCATAAGCCTTCATAGACGCAGCGGCCCAGGTGTTCGGCAAATTGCCCATAGATAAAGCGGCTGATCTGCGGGCCAGCGGTATCGCTGACCAGGAGGGTGACTGTAGTATTTTGAGCAGAGACGGAAGCGCGAATGACAAAAAGAAGGACAAGGGGAAGCAATATCCTGGTGCGCATAGACGGCTTTTTATTTAGAAGTGCTATTAAAAACACCCTGCGGCTTTTTTGGTGGGGTCCATCCGCCCTGCCTGGCGATAAAATCCAGGAACAGGAGCGCAAACGCGAATTCGAGGATCATCAAAAAAAGTTGGTGTCGGAGTACGATGGCGCCGGCCGTGATCTTGAAGAAGAGGTCACAAACCCAAAATACTCCCACACTAAGAACGATAGCGACATTTACCCTGCCCGCTTTCTTAAACCCGCCAAAAACAAAAAAACCTATAAAGCCGATGATAAACGCCAGATGGATCATACCCCCGAATATGGGGTACGGCCACAGGATAGCCGTTCGCAGGTTGATATAAATGGGACTGACCTCAAGTGTTTTTAGCCCAAACCAGCCGCTTGTCTCCTTCCCGATATCGTCATCCCTCAGATAAAAGGGGGACAGGGTGGAAAACACCTCTGGCGGAGGCATGGCATACCGAATGGCGCTGGGCCAGAGAAACCACCTGAAATAGTCCAGGGGATATTTTCGCGCCAGGTAGGACCCGTAGGAGGAATACAGCGGAGCGACGAGACCAAAAGTCCTAAGATCCAGGAAAACACTGTCCTGTCCATACTGACGCATTTTATACTGCACCAGGGGAGACCCATAATCCGCCGCATAAAAAGCCCCGCCTGAATGCTCGTCAGCAAGATCATCCACCCATTTGACGGCCTTGAAGTAGCGCCGCACCATATGATCCAGGACGGCGTACTTTTCAGGGACGGAATCATTTTTTTCCTGGCAGACATGTCCATACATGTAGAGGGCGTTACTGGCCATTCTCCACCCGCCGAAGGGGGAAAATTGCCGTAGACCGCTGAACCGTGCCATTTCGCTGCGGGTGTACTGTACGAAACCGGCGATTAAAACGAATTGGAGCGCAATGGCCGCGATCTTAAGCCAGGGGCGCATGCGCGTAAGCAAAAATGCAAACGAGGCTACAAGGGGATAATAAAGGGCATTGTAGCGAACGGTAAAAACCAGTAGCAACAACGCCGCATGTGTAAAGATCATGTAGGGACGGGGGCGGGCGATGACCCACATCAGCTGGGTGATCCACAGGATGCTCAGGGTGGTAAAGAGCGCATCGGACATGATAAAGTTGCTGCAGTATAGGAACAAGGGGTTGACAAAAAAGAACAGGAACAGTACAACCCGCACCCACCTGGCGGGTGAAAAAAGATGCAGCAGGCTAAAAAAGAATAAGGCGTAGGATACCTCCAGCAGGATGTATTGAACCCATACCAACAACGTGGCGGACCTTGAAAAAAGGCTGAACAGCTGGAGGAACCAGGTGTATCCCATAGGGAAGGAATTGACGTTGTGCCCTTCTACCAGCGGGCGAATATATACATAGCTGTCCATCACCATAAAGGGATGGGGATAGGCCAGCTTGAAGATAAAAAAGAGCAGGAGGCTAAGGGTGCCGGCGCTCAGCAGGTAAATGCGGTTCATCTCTATAAATTTCGCGCGGGGAAATGATCCGGGTTGGTGCAAAAATTATCCTGTTGGAAGTAATGTGCGCCAGGGAAGATTTCACAAAAAATTATCCCTTACTTGCTAGTAGTTTGTTTTCCGCAACGTGTTTCCAGCTCATGCGAGTGAATTATATCATATTTTTCCTGTTGCTGGCGCGGATGCCAGGGATAGCTCAACATTCCTACAACGGCGCTTATAAGGGTGAATATCTGCAGCAGATTGCCTTTCCCATCGGCGGCATGGGGGCCGGTATGTTCTGCCTGGAAGGGACGGGGGGCATTTCTCATGTATCCGTGCGAAATAACCCCGAGATGTTCAACGAACCGCCTGTATTTGCGACGATTGCGATCAAAGGCAGGCCGGGGAGTGCGAGGGTGCTGGAAGGACCGGTACCTGACTGGAAAAAGTTTGGACAGCGGGAGTCCGCGGGTGGAAGAGGCGGCACCACCTATGGGCTGGCCCGTTTCGGAGAGGCCGAGTTCCTCGCCCGCTTTCCTTTTGGGGAGATCGCCTTGCGGGATGCCACCCTTCCCTTGGAGGTGCATATCACGGGCTGGAGCCCATTTATACCCACAGACGAGGACAATTCCGGATTGCCGGCAGGGTCCCTAGAATACAGATTTAAAAACACCGGCAAGCAGACCATCGAGTGCGTCTTTTCGTACAATGCCCGCAACTTTATGGCGCTGCCCCGTCGTGATACTACTATTGGACCCAATACCATTAAACCGACACCTAACGGCTTTATTCTCTCCCAGGCCGGTACGAACAGATCCCCCGAACAAAAGGGGGATTTTGCCATTTACACCGACGATCCCTCCACCGTGGTGGATCATTGCTGGTTTCGCGGCGGCTGGTGGGACCCGTTGACCATGGCCTGGGATCACATCGAAAAAGGACAGGTGCAGGCCGTTGCGCCGGTGGAGCAGGATGCACCGGGCGCTTCCCTGTTTGTTCCTTTTACGCTCAAGCCGGGGGAAGAAAAGACCGTCCGGCTAATGATGGCCTGGTATGTGCCGGATAGTAAAATGCGTTATGGACGGGATGTTGCTGTGCAGATGTCGCCCACTTATTACAAGCCCTGGTATAGCAGCAGGTTTTCCAGTGTGGAGTCGGTTGCTTCTTACTGGGCCGGGCATTACACCGAGCTGCGGCAAAAGTCGGTGCTTTTCCGCGATGCATTTTATCGTAGCACTTTACCACCGGAAGTGCTGGAGGCCGTGAGCGCCAATCTTACCATCTTAAAATCTCCCACGGTACTTCGTCAGTATGACGGTCGTTTCTGGGCCTGGGAGGGTTGTAATGACGACCAGGGCAGTTGTGCAGGCACCTGTACGCATGTATGGAACTATGCGCAGGCCCTTTGTCATCTTTTTCCCAACATGGAGCGCAGCGTCCGGGAGAGCGAGTTGGGAGATGACATGGATAGTGCGGGTCATCAGAATTACAGAGCGGCTCTTCCCATCCGGCCGGTGGCTCATAACTATTATCTGCCGGCTGCCGACGGTCAATTGGGTGGCATCATGAAGGTATATCGCGAGTGGCGGATCAGCGGGGACAGTAGCTGGCTGCGGCGTATGTATCCCAGGCTGAAGGTGAGCCTCGACTATTGTATACGCACGTGGGATCCGCGTCATACGGGGACGTTGGAGGAGCCACACCATAATACATATGATATCGAGTTTTGGGGGCCGGACGGCATGTGTACCGGCATTTACCTGGGGGCGTTGGAGGCGATGATCAAAATAAGCGAATACCTTGGACTTGATGCCAGCCCATACGAGGAGCTCTATCACAAGGGGCGAGGATTCATGGAAAAAGACCTCTATAACGGCCGTTATTTTATACAGCAGATCAAATGGACCGGCCTGAATGCCGGCAATCCAGCCGAAGACCCGCATCGGTGGCTGGAAGATTATTCCGATGAAGCTGCCTTGTTGTTAAAAAAGGAAGGCCCCAAGTATCAATATGGCAAAGGTTGTCTTAGTGATGGGGTATTGGGCGCCTGGCTTGCCCGTGTCTGTGACTTGCCTGCCCCCATCGATACCGCCAGGGTCAGCAGTCATCTGCTGGCGGTGTATACATACAACTTTAAAAAAGACCTTACGGGCTATAGCAATCCGCAACGGCCGGGTTTTGCCATGGGTCATGAAGGGGGGCTGTTGCTTTGCACCTGGCCCCTGGGCGGGCAGTTGTCCCTGCCTTTTGTGTATAGCAATGAAGTATGGACGGGTGTGGAGTACCAGGTGGCGTCTCATCTTATCTTTCAGGGGCGTGTAAAGGAGGGGCTGGAAATCGTGCGTGCCTGTCGGGACAGGTACAACGGTAAAGTACGTAATCCCTTTAATGAATATGAAGCCGGCTATTGGTATGCCCGTGCTCTATCCAGCTATGCCTTGCTGGAGGCGCTTACAGGTGTCCGCTACGACGCGGTGGATAAGACCTTGTATGTGGATAGCAAGGTGGGCAATTTTACTACATTTCTTTCCACGGATACCGGTTTCGGCAATGTCATTTTTAAAGATGGCAAGGCAAAGTTGAACGTGGTATATGGCTCTATCCCTGTAGAGAAAGTCATACTGCTGTAGGGTTGCAGGATGAAAAAGTATTTTCACAGTTACATCTTTCATCCTTTAATAAGCCGATATGAACTTTATCCAGCCAAAGATGGTGCTGCCGATTGCCATCGCCGTCTTCCTGCTCCCCATCATTATCATTGAAATTCCTATCCTGCAGTTTACGCATGGAGACTTTGCTTATCCCATCGATGATACCTGTATCCACCTAGCTATTGCGAAGAATCTTGCCTTTCACCAGGTGTGGGGTGTCTCGCCGGTAGAGTTTACCTCCGCCGCCAGCTCCATCGTCTATCCATCGTTGCTGGCCATAATCGTAAAGATCTTCGGAGCGCATCTGATCATTCCTTTTCTGGTGAATTTTGTTATTGCCATTGTGCTGTTGGTGGTCATTCAAAAATGGCTGGCACAACAGGGACTGACGCCGATAGCGCAATTGTGTGTATTACTGGCCGTCATTTTGCTGACACCTTTGCCCGTGATCGTCATCTGCGGGATGGAACATACGCTGCATTTTCTTTTTACTTTTTTGTTTGTCACTCGATTCTGCGAGGAGTTGGAAAGGCTGGACGGCTTCACCGGCAAAGATGCTTCCTTGCATTGGACAGTCTATCTGTATGGAGCGTTAATGGTGAGCACCCGGTACGAAGGGCTACCGCTACTGGCTTTTGCAAGCCTGGCCCTGATCATTCGCAGGAGGCTTTTTTTAGGTCTTCAGCTAGGCATCTATGCCGTCATACCGATCGTCATCTTCGGGGTCTATTCTATAATTCACGGCAATTTCTTCTTTCCCAACTCTGTTCTGCTGAAGTCTGGCGCTCCTCCTTTGACTTTTGACGGATTGTATAAATTCTTTACCAATGAGTTGTTCTATAAGCTGTTTTATTCCGTAGTGGGCTATAATACCATTGCTACCCAACGGCTGCTGTTCCTATTGCCCCTGGCTTTTCTATTCTTCTATAAAAAAATGGAGGATCATGCAGCCTATAAATACATGATGTTGCTATTGACAGCCCTGGTTTTTACTCACCTGGCTTTGACAGGCTATGCTGTTTTCCCACGGTATGAAGCATATATCATCGGGTGCGTAGTGGCAGTGTTAGGCATGCTGATGGCCAAATATGGCAGGGACTTATTTAGCCGCCGGCCAAGACTTGCATTTTGGATGACTTGCGCGACTTGTCTTTTTCTGACGTTTCCGCTGATCCTCAGAAGTAATAATGCCTTTGGCCAAATACATGGTGGATCGATTGGTACATATATGGTTCAATACCAAACAGGCCGGTTCCTGCACAATTACTACCATGACGAGACGGTGCTGGTAGAGGCCCTGGGAGGCATATCCTATTATTCTGATGGGAAAAAACTGGATGTGATAGGATTAGGCGACGTTGACGTTGCCCGCAGCATGAGGGGAAATTATTACAGTGTAGACTTCCTGGATACTTTGAGCAGAAGGGATAATGTAAAGCTGGCAGTCGCTTCGGAATATTCCACACCGCCACAGTTGCTGCAGCGATGGAAAAAAATAGCCACCTGGCAGATACCGATGCATCTGGGTGGCTATTACGTGTCTTTTTATGCTGTGGATGAGAGTATCGCTCCCGGGCTGAAAAAGAATCTCGTGGAATATGAGAAGTCCCTGCCGCAGGATGAGCGGGTGATCTATTATTGAAAAGGTATGGATTTAGAACTTATTACCAATGGCGGACGCTTGTCGAAATGGCGATACACATACTCGATAAAATACGATCCGAAGGACAGTTCCGGCACCATGACAAAGATTTGATATCGTAGCACGATTCCCGCAGACAGTACACTGAAAGCAAGATCGCAACACCAAAGCACGGCTATTAGCAACACGCAATAGTTATAAGGTCTTCCTATTCTCCTATATCCCCCAAGAATCAAAAAACCTAGTAGGCCAAAGATAAATCCAAAATGGGCAATAGCCATAAGGCTTGGAAAGTTATTGAGAATCGTCGCACTCAGTTCTATGGAAGATAGCTTGGTTTCAATAGTGGTAAGTTTGAGGACCTTTCGTAATTCAGGCCCTCCATACCACTCATGCAAATCAAAGGACACCGGTGAACCGAAAATTTCTCCGGGAGGAGAGTAATATCGAAAAAAATTAGGTAATAAAAAGTGCCGGGCAAAAGTCATTGGATATTTTCTTATAAGGAATAACCCATAGGCCTGGTATAAAGGCGCTATTTCCCAATATTGTTTCGTATTCAGAAAGGGCCATTCTCTTCCACCAACGCGGCTCTCCATATAGAGCACCAGGGGAGAATTTAGCGAATACATGAAAAAACTGCCGGACGTAAAATCATCGTACAGCATGTCGACCGGCTCCGCCGGGTTTGCCAAATAGCTCCGCACCATACTATCGAGTACTCGAAATTTTTCGGGTACTTTTTCCGACTTTTCAGGCCGGGCATGGGCATACATATAAATAGCGTCATTGGCCAATTTCCACGACCCGAAGGCAGAGAACTGTCTTGTGCCGGTGAATTTTCCTACGCTGTAGCTCGTGTAGAATATAAAACTGCCCACCAACACCAAGGGAAGGCCGGCACCCATAAGTTTAAGCCAGAATTGCTGCCGGCTAAGAACAAAGGCCAATACGGCAATGAATGGATAGTACAGGGCGTTATACCGGATAGTGAAGGCCACAGCCAATAGTAGCGCGTGGGTAAGGATCATATAAGGTCGTGGGCGGCAGATGATCCATAGTAGCTGCGTGATCCAAAGCAGGCTTAGACCGATGAATAAAGGATCCGATAAAATATAGTTGCAGCAGTAAAGAAGCAGGGGATTGGTAAAAAGGAGGATGAACAGAAGCCAGGTAATAAACTTTCCAGGCTTGAAAAGAAAGAGCCAGCTGAAAAAAAACACCAGGCAAGTCAGTTCCAGGAATACATATTGAATACCTACCAGCAGGTTAGCTGAATGTGAAAAAAGGTTGAATAGCTGCAGGAATTTGGAGTACCCGATGGGCCATGCATTAAAGCTGAAATTCAAGGCCGCTGCTCTTACATAGTTATAAGAATCGAATATTACCTGGGGATAAGGGTAAAGAACTTTGAAGAGGGGCCACAGGATGCAAGTAGCAAGGACGGCGCTGTATAGATATAGCCGGTGTTTCCAGACAAAGTTCATCGCAACGCTTTTGACAAAACTATCCCCATTGGGTATTCCAATGGGGATAAACTATTGTCCGGGCAGTAGCGACGTTACATCAGATCAATTCTTTGGCATTTCAAAGATGGCCGGATCGATATCCTTATTCATCTCCACTTTTTTGTTGGTAATGTTCAGAGTAACCTGGGGCAGTATCACCTGCTGCGAGTAGGCCAGTGAGTACCCGTTTGTGAACCTATAATCCGAGAAAGCGGCGGTAGTCTCGATCTCTTGTCCTCCCATGCTTATTTTACTCACGGCCTTATTGATGAGATATGTTTTCTGGTCGATGAAATAGGTCATGTCAATGCCATCCGGCGTTGTCAGCCTGATCTTGTAGGAGGCACTGTCTTTACCTGTCAGCTCCGCCTTATAGCCTTTTGCCGCGTAATCCATCAGGGGGCCGCCCACATGCAATTGCAGCTGATAATTCTTCAGCTGATCCGCAGGAATAGCCTGGGCCGTGGTGGCTCCGGCCATAGGGTTGATAGCCCAGCCGCCTTTGTCGGTAACGCATTGAACGATCTTGGTGCCGTTGAAATCCAGCTCATTTTTATAGCCCTTGCCGTTGAGGATATAGGTGATAGAAGGAGCTTCATTGCCCATAAATTCCACGGTACTTTCCACATAGATGGATTTGATGGAATTCAGTACCGTCTTTCCCCCCAGCGCTTCGATGTGTTTGCTGACAATGTCATCGACAGATTGAGCCTGTGTTGTTACTATTCCAAGCGTTGCCGAGAGCAGCAAAGCCCCCTTGATCAGTGTTTTCATTTAGTGATTTTTTAAAAAAATTATTTAAAACC